>Ga0181348_1000107_pt1 | contig 30363 bp, 44 predicted proteins | sample Su13VDMM110DN_FD_130092 | JGI IMG/M metagenome (GOLD analysis project Ga0181348, IMG submission 130092) | Freshwater viral communities from Lake Michigan, USA - Su13.VD.MM110.D.N | ecosystem: Environmental > Aquatic > Freshwater > Lake | place: USA: Michigan | collected 2013-07-16
TGCTTCTGAGATCGAAGCAAAAATTGGAGTTAAAAGAAAAGTTGGATTGATAATACTTAACCTCAGATATATCTTATCTAGAGGTAAAGCCCTTTTGGATATTAAAGAAAAGTTAAATAATTCGGAGAGTTATATTAAAACCAGACTTCATTATGTATAATTATTTTTCATTTTTATTTAATAAATATTCTTGAATGACATCAAAATTACGATCTAATTTAGATTCAATTCTATCAAAGTAATCATCAAAAGAATCTTTAGTAACATAAGTCGTAGATACTTTTAAAGCAAGATCTGCAATTTCTTGTTGGTGTTTTCTTGATTCTAATTCCATCTCTTTTCTTAATGTTATAAAATCACTAAACGTTTTATCGTTTATATCTTTCATTAGAGTCTCTTGTTTATCGAAAAGAGAAAATACTCTAGTAAATAACCATCCTCCTAGGAAAGAAAGGGCTCCTAATACTAAGTTAAAAACAAAATAAATATCCATATTCATACAGATATTTACACTTTTTATTATCTATTATAGTTTTAAATCAGAAAAATCTTTGTCTTCAATATCAGTTTTTCTTGCGCCAACTTTATAACTAGATATCTCTGTTTCTTGTGGTGCAACTTGTACTTTACTACTATCTAAATAGCTGTCATGCCATCCAGCGATAGGGTTATCTTTTTGATTGAATATCTTCTTGTACCCTAAGCTTCTTAATCGGCTATCACAAAGCCACTTAGAATAGCCATCTAGAACGTCAGCATTTAATCCAAGTAAGCTGCCTTTACTGAAGAGATATTGAGACCATTCACTTTCATTCTTAGCAGCCTGTTCATAGAAAGCATATATCTTATCTTCATTTTTCTTTACAATAGATGTGAAACCTTCTTTATCTTCATCACGAAGTATTTTCAAAAGATTTTGAGAGGTAGCAAAATGCAAAGCTTCATCTCTTTGAATGAATTTAATGATTTTAGAATTACCTTCCATCTTACCACGATATCCAAAATAAAAAGAACAAGCGAAAGAAACATAAAATACCAACCCTTCCATTACATTAATAGAAAGAATAGCGTCAAAAATCTTTTGTTTAGGATCTTTCTTTTCATCATCACCAAGAATTTTATCAAAATTATCTCTAATCAATTGAGCACGACTTGTTATTTCTTTATCTTCCATAATACTATCAAAAAAATCTGTAGGATCTGGATGAACATTATTTAAAAGATAAGAGTAAGAATAAGAATGAATGCCTTCAAATTGAGCCCAAGTATTCATGCATATTTCAAGTTCTGGATTAGTAACATAGTCTTTGAGAGAATGTATACTTCTGGAAAGCATACTATCACCAAGAGTTTGAAATCTTAAATTACTATCAAATACAAATCTTTCTGTATCAGTTAAATTTTTATAATCACTTCTATCTTTTCCTAAAGCAATTTCATGAGGCCACCAGAAGTTTTCGTTTTGTTTTTTGAATAGCTCAAAAAATATTGGATATTTGAATCTATCATATCTTTGTAAATTTAAATCTTCACCAAGAAATAATGGCTGTTTAGTAAAATCTATATTTTTAAAATTTAAAACAGTTTTCATGTTTTTAATATATTATATTTTTGGCATAATGTCAAACCATTCCTAAATGGTAATTGGCTATTATGCCTATCCATATTTGTATGAACATTAAATGTTTTATAGCCAGCGTTTATAAAAAAATTAACTAAAGCTCTATCCTTACCAAAAACCCAACCATTATCTATTTTTTTTGATGTTTTTGTTAAAGGTATTGCGTTAAGATTTGTGTCATGTATACATATAACAGTATCATCAGTAATAATTTTTTTGTCATAGAATTTTTTAAAAAAATTAATTTCTAGATCTAGTCTATGAGAATCAAAAAATATTAAATCTAAAGATAAATTATCGACATCATCAGGTTCTACAAGGTCTATACTTTTTATAATAGATCTATGTCTTTTAGAGTCTTGTTGAAAAGATCTTTTAATATTTATATCTACACTATAAACTATGCTGTCTTCAAAAATAGAGGTGGCTTGTAAAAAATTTTTAGCAGAATATCCAACTCCAGCTCCAGATTCTAAAATTCTTTTAATTAAAGAACATCTAATCAAGGCGTAAAGTAAAAGCGCTTCATCATCTTGAATAGAGCCACGGACATATTGATTATTTTCTTGAGTTAGATGAGATAAATTATATTTATTATTATTTGTTGTAGTAGTGTACCATGGTGGAAGAGGAGTATTCATTGTATTTATAATTTACACGCTCCACTAGTGCAGTCATCTTCTTTTTGTGTCATGGACTGCTCTTTATCTCCATCATCTGTATTATTATAATACAAACTAATTAATCCAAGACTATAGGCATACATTATCTCTTTCATAACTTTGCTGTCTGGTAATATATGGTTATCATAGTGACTATAATTATAATAAACATTAGTAGATATAGCCATATCAATATATTTTTGAATAACTGCATTAATTTTCAATAAACCAATATTATCTTTAAGGTTGTAAGCTAGTTCATAATTTTCATCATATTTTCCAATTCCGGGAACTAATACTGGCAGTTTTCCCATTTTACTAGTTTTATAAGTGATAAGACCACGAATTGGTTCAACTCCATTTGTAGAAGATTGAATTACTGAACTACTTTCACAAGGCATGCAAGAAGATAACGTAGAATTTCTTAATCCAAACTCTTTAATATCTTTTTTTAATTTGTCCCAATCAAGAGATAGTTTTCTTTTTACAATTTCATCAACCTTATCTTTATAAGTATCGATTGGAAGTATACCTTTAGAATATTTTGTATTATTAAATTTTTCACATTTACCTTTTTCTTTAGCTAATTCTACGCTACTCTTTAAAAGATAATATTGAAAATGTTCCATCCATTCGTCAATCACGCTTAATGATTTATCTGATGAATATTTTAATTCATTTTTAGCAAGAAAGGCTGCAAGATTGGTAATTCCAACTCCAAGGCTTCTACGTTTTTTAGCAAAATTTTCAGCAGCAACATTAAAGTAATTTTGAAGATCAATGATTTCATCAAGAAATCTTACGATAAGATCGCAGGTCTTTTCAAGATCTTGCCAGTTTTTAATCTCTAGCATATTTACTGCCGAAAGAATACACATTCCAATTTCACCATCTTTATCATGATAATCATTTAATGGAATAGTTGGATGAATAACTTCAGTACAAAGATTACTCATTGTAACTTTATCAAGCCAAGCTCCGTGTTCATTTGCATGATCTACGTTAAGAATATAAATACGACCAGTTTCTACTCTTTCTTTGACTATTAGAGAAAACAACTTACGTGCAGATACTTTCTTTTTTAGTTTTAATTTTTTAGATTCACACTCTTTATATACTTTATCAAAATCTTTTGTTCCCCATGCTTCGTAAAGTTCTGTAACTTCTGAATTATTAAATAGAGTAATATCTTCATCTTTTAATACTCTATCATAAAATAATTTGCTCATACCAACCGTATAATCAAGTTTACGAACTCTATTATCATCTGTTCCAGCATTATTCTTTAATACAACAATATCTTCAATTTCATAATGCCACCATTGGATATTACAAGTTGCACTTCCACCTCTTAATCCATTTTGTTGCCAAGCCTTAACGCTACTTTCATAAATTTTTAAAAATGGAATTAAACCAGTATGGACTACTTCTCCGTTCTTAATAGAAGAACCAATAGCTCTAATTTTACTTATGTCAATGCCAATCCCACATCTATTAGCAGTAGCCATACTAACCGCAGTAGCACTAGCCGTGATACTATCCTTTGTATCATCAACACCAATTAAACAGCAACTAGCGTAGTTTTTACTAGAAGTTCTAAGTCCTGCCATCACTGGAGTTGGAAGATTAATTTTATGTTTGCTAATAGCATCGTAAAATTTTCTCACATAAGATAATCTTGTTTCTAGTGGGTATTTAGCAAAAGCATATGCAGCAATTAATATGTAGGCGAACTGTGGAGTTTCATAAATTTTTCCAGTTACTCTATCTTTGATTAAATATTTATCACATAGTTGTTTTATGCCAGCGTATGTAAAATTATAATCACGTTCATGGTCAATAAATTCACAAAGTTTATTGATTTCGTCTTCTGAATAGTTCTCTAAAATAATAGGATCATAAATTTTATTTTTGATTCCTTGGCTCAAAAACTCAGATAATCTTGGAGCATGCTTTCCCTTCCAAACATCTTTTCTCAATTGATAATTTAAAAGTCTTCCAGCAACAAATTGATAATTTGGTTTTTCAACAGAAATTAAATTTGCAGCGCTTTCAATTAAAAGATTATGAATTTCTTTTGTAGTAATACCTTCATGAATATTTATTTTAGCATTAATTTCTACGTCAGTAAGACTTACTTCAGTTAAGTCGTTAACGGCCCATTCTATTACTTTATTTATTTTTTCTATATTAAATTTTTCAGATGATCCATTTCTTTTTTTGATTTTAATATTCATAGTTCAATGTAAGCAGTGTGAATCTTATATTACATTGATTTTACTATTCTGGAAAGAAAAAACCAGAAAGTTGCTAACAATTTATTCAGAACCAGCTTTTGGGTGTACTTTGCCTTTGCGTTTTTTAGACCAATCTTTATAATATTTATTTTTAACTGGATCTGCTCCACCATAAAGTTTTTTTCTTTTATCGGAAAGCTCTTGACTTCTATCCCAAAGATCTCCCATAGTACCTTTTTGTTTACCAGTTAATTCGGAAAATTGTCTTGCACTAGATTCTGCACCTAATGTTCCAAATGTATTAACTTCTGGAGTAGTGAAAATTCTATCCCACTTGATTTGATTTTCAGAATATTCATGAGTATCATGAACGCTTTGCATAATCTCCTTTACTTTACCAGTTTTAGGATTTTGATATAAATAAATAGGCATATCAACTATTAATAATATTTAAAACATTATCTGCAAATTTTTCAGAAGTAAATTTATCTTGGAGCTTTAGTCCTTCAGAATTTAATTTATTTAAATTTACCCTATCAATTGCTTTTTCACATCCAGCTATAAATTCATCATCATTAAAAATAAAAATATTACCTTGATTAAAAGCTTGTCCTTTATGAAAAAACATATTATCTACTGCGTCAATCTTTGAAGATGGTTGGACAAGCACAGAATTATTTTCATTAGCCCAATCCTTATATGAATGAGCATTTAGAATAATAGCATGTTTACCCATAGCTACAGAATGAAATTCTGGCAACCCCCAACCTTCTCCACCACTCATACCAATGATAATATCTGCGCTATTCAGATAATCATTATACAAAGCATTTTTAGGCATATGTCCCATGAAAGATACATTGAAATAATTTACTCCTTCTAGGATAGAAGACATTAAAGCTTTATTGTCCTCTTCTTTTAAGAAAGGATTATAAACAGAACATTGAAGATGATATTTAGGATTATTTCCAAATTTTTTAACCCAAGATTGAATTACTTTCTTATGATTTTTTCTTTTTTCTAGTTTGCCGACAAGATTAAAAACTATACGATCATCAGAAAAGTATTTCTTATCTAGTCTTTTAAAATTATATTTATCGAAAGCTAATGGTAAAAATTCTACATTAGAACAACCGAACATTTTAAATGTATCTACAGTATAATTAGAAGAAAAGAAAACCTTATCTTGATTCTTAACGATATTGATTTCTTCTTTAGTAGGATTATCTAATTCATAGAACGAAAGAAGATATCTTTTATTAGAAGGAGAGTCTAGTGAACCATTTAAATGCCACAATTTAAATATTGGGTCAGTCCTTTTTATTTTAGAAAGAAAGTCTGTTGTATGAGACTGAATGAAATTAAAAAAACCTTCATCCGACTCTTGAGTAGATAGATCATATCTATCACCAATCGGATAAAGGGTAAAATCGTTTAAATTTTTTTTATACAACTCTCTTAAAAGAAGAGTTGAAACTTGTCCAAAACTAACAGAGTTTACAGGCAAGTTTAGAGTGAAACTCATAGAATATCGTCTTCGACCTCTTCTACTACTGGTTTACTCTTTTGAACTGAGCTAACTGGAGCTTTAGCTTGAACTGGCGCAGAAGTTTTAGATTCTAGTGGTTTAGAAACATAGAGTCTATAATCTGGAGCTTTTTCATTGGTTTTTTTGCTATTAGCGAAAACTACAACATCAATTCTTTGTCCATCATGATCATTGATATAACCAGATAGAAAAGACATTCCTGCTTTACTTTTCTTTTTCCAAAGTGCACCAAGTTCATTTTGGTTTTTATTTGTGTTTGTATTTGTATTTGTATTCATATAAATATTATAAGTTATTTATTATATTTTGTCAAACGAAATTTGACTAGATATTTTTTTATTTAATAAATTTAACGCTTTATTATGTATATTAATAACAGTTTGAGTGCTGAAATTCATTTTCTCGCCTATATAATTCCAAGAATTTAATTTAGCATTAGAGAAATATCTCAAATTGAAAATCTTTTTAATTCTGTCATCTTTCATTTGGTCTAATATATTAAATATTAATTCAATTCTTTCTTGATTCAAAGTATTAAAATTCAGTTCTTGAGACTGCTTCTTTTCAGAAAGGTATCTTATATTCTCATTCTCCATAGAAATATCTTTATTCTTTTTGTTTAATGTATTCAAACAATGATATCTCATTTGATTTCCAACCCAAGTTGAAAATTTAATTTTTTTGTTAAATTTAAAACTTAAAGCTGATTTATAAACCACTAATATCTTATCAGTATTTAAATCAGAAATTGAAACGCCCATATCTGCACATACCTTGCAATATTTTTGTATCATTTTATTGCAAAGTCCTTGATGTCTTGAAGCTAATTCTAAAAGACTTTTTTCGCAGTTGTTAGTTTTTATGTTTTTAATTAATTGTGAGTCTGTCATATATATTCCTTAAATTTTTTTGTATAAGCTCATAAAGAAAGTTTGTGTCTTGACAAGTTTCCCAACAGATAGAAAAATCAGCGACAGCTTTTAATTTATTGTCATTAGATTTCTCTTCTATGTTAGCTGGAGGCACTAAACCATCATCAAGTTTTCTTGATAAATGAATTAAAATACCATTATGAGATTTAAGCCAAGAATATTCGTCTTCTTTATATTCTATATATCGAACATCTGTTATGATCGGAACAACTTTATTTTTTGATAGTTCTTTTATTCTTGAGTCTAATTGAGAACTCCAGTATTTTCCTTCTGTTTGAGCTCTTCTACATTTGCCATATGCAACCATTAGTGGTCTAACTAGTTCTTTATCTGACTCTTTGCATTTAAATAAATCAATTTTAAATTTTTCTTCTACAAAAATATTTAATTCTTTTTTAAGATTATCGGCAAAAGCCAATCTTTCACACTTTATATTTCTTTCTTCTAAATATCTTTTTAGAATAGAGTAAAGAGTGTCTTTTCCACATCTAGCTACGCCTGTTATTCCAATCATAACTTACTAGTATAACATAGTATTATATAAAAGTAAAGTTAAAAATTGACTTCAGTTATGAAATAGTATATAATATAAAGTATGAGAATTTCTTTTGAAGAAATGGCTATTAAATTTGCAATAGATGCTTCGTTAAGGTCTGAAGACCCACACCTTCAAGTTGGATGTTCAATCTTAAATAAAGAAGGTAGACTATTAAGTATAGGATATAATGGACTACTCCCTAAACAAGAAGCAGCTCAAGATTTTTGGGGTAATAGAGATGAAAGAAGAAAGTATGTTATTCACGCAGAAACTAATGCCTTGTCTTGTATATCTAGATATGAAGAACCCCATATATTAGCTTGTACTTTATTGCCCTGCCCAAGCTGTGCTATTAATATAATATCTAATAATATTAAAAAAGTCTTATATATACAAGAATATGAAAGAGATAATCTTGCTCACGAAATATTTGATTTTTATGGCATCGAACTGATAAGATATAAGTGACATGACAGATATACTATTTTCATTCTATAACGTCTTCTGGCTGTTTATATGGTTTAATACAGAGGCTTTTATTGAGTATTGTAAATATATACCTGTTTTGAATAATGCTTTTAAAATAAAAAAGTACTATGAATATCAATCTACTGGAGGCAATTTAACATATCCAGTATTCCTTCAAGTAAACTATAATAACTTTGGTACAAGGCTACTCTCATGCCCATATTGTTTATTGTTTTGGATTAATTCAAGTTTGGTATTTTTAATTCATGATTGGATATCTTTTTTTATAAATTACAACATTTCAATCATATTATATTGTGTAATGATGATTATAGTTAAAAAATATGAAAGATAAAGTGTTCAACTTGCAAGATTTTTGTTCTTTGATAGGTAGGAATCAAGATGATGATAATTTTCACTATTGGTTAGACTTAATGAACATATATTCATCAACAATGGGCGGTTGCAGTTGTAATCTTAAAGCAAGACTTGAAAACGCTAATATATATTACAAAAGTAAAATGTTAAACGCCGCCCAAATTAAACTAGAACAACTTAAAACTTTTTTAAACATAGAAAAATTAGTATTTATAGACAACGAAGGTAAAACATTTTTTGAATTTTAATTGACTTTGATTATAGCTTGAAGTATCATTCTTAAATGGACTTTAAAGAAGCTTTAGGATACGATGATATTTCATTACTGCCAAATTTTTCGGACATAAATTCTAGGAAAGAAGCAGACACAACTACAAAAATTTCTAAAAATCATACTATAAAATTACCAATTATTCTATCTCCAATGGACACAGTATCTTCTGTTAAGTCTTGTATTAAAATGAATAAACTTGGCGGAGCAGGAGTTCTTCATCGTTTTATGTCGGTAGACGATCAAAGAAGTAAAACTAAAACGATCAAAGACGAAAGTAATTTTTGTATAACTGCTATTGGATTAAAAGATGCAGAAGAAAGAATTAAAGCAACAGCAATATACACTGATATTTATTTCTTAGATACAGCTAATGGTTTATGTAAAAATGTAGAAGATTTTCTTAGATGGTATAAAACCGCAGGATTTTCGCAAGATATTATCGTTGGTAATACTTTAACTAAAGAAAGTGTTTATAGACTCGCTAATCTTAAAGCCGATGGATTCAGACATTTAATTGGGCCGGGGTCAATGTGTTTAACGCAAATTAAAACTGGAATTGGATGCCCAAGTATTACTGGTAATTTTTACGCTTGGAAAGCTGTAAGAAATTGGGAGTTATCGCAAGTAGATTTATTTAAAAATGATTCTCCTAATCCAAGTAATAGACCAAGTATTCTTGCAGATGGAGGAATTAGATATCCAAAAGATTTAGTTAAAGCTATAGCTAGTGGGTGCGATGCCGTAATTTGTGGAAGAATTTTTGCTGGACTTATTGACGTAGTGGATGATGAGAATCTTATTGAAAAAGATGGAAAATTATTCGCAAAATATAGAGGTATGGCGAGCAAAGACGTTGTAGAAGATTATGAACTACACGATGGTTCAAAAGAAAACCTTTTTGTCGAAGGAGATAACACTTTAATTCCAATTAATCAAAATAAATCCATAGAAGATATAGTTTATGATTTCGCTAATGGTTTGAGAAGTGCTATGAGTTATCTTGGATTTAGGTCTCTTCAAGAAATGAGAGGCGGTTTATGGCTTAATAAAATTAAAGCTGTAAAAGTTTCAGCAAATAATATGTATGAGGGATTTGCTCATGGAAAATAATATTAAAATTCTAATAACTCTATTTGTGTTCATGATTGCAAATTCAAGTAGCAAAGCCCAATCAACATATCAAAAATATGATTGTGTAACCAGAGGAGTAGAGTACAATATCACAAAATCCCAAATTAATTCCAATATAAAAACAATGGAATTATTAAAAGAATCAAAGAAAAACTATTCAATTTTTAATAAATCTGATTCGATTACTAGATCAAGGATGCAAAATATAGTTTCTGCAAAGCAAAATGAAAATTTTAGACTAAATCAAAAAGCCTTTTTACTTATGGATGCTAATAAAATTGATGATATTGATGGATATAATAATCGAGTTAATAATTTAAGGAGACAAATGATTGAAAGCAAATGATGCTTTATATTTATTAGTATCTTACTTTAATTATAATAGTAATAAATCTAGAGAAAGAAATATTTATTCTTTTATACAAAAAAATTCTAACAGCAAAGTTAAAATTGTAATTATAGAGGCTATATATAATAATCACAACCAACTTAAAGATTTAAGCTCTCAAGTCTTTTTACATTTAAAATATAATATTAAACATCCAGTTTCACTGCAAGATAATTTAATTAACGTAGGAATAAAAAAGCTACCAACAGATTGGGAATATTTAGCTTGGGTAGATTCAGATGTTATATTCAATAATGAAAATTGGGCGCAGAACATTTTAAAAGAATTGCAAGATAAAGATATAGTCCATTGTTTTAAAGAGGCAGATTTTTTAAATCAAGATGGAACGGTTTCTAATTTTAATTTTTTGAGTGAATGTTATACACATATTAATAAAATTAAGTATCTTGATATACATCAAAAAACTCATTGTGGATTTGCTTGGGCTTTAAAAAAATCTTTTTACGAACAAATAAAAGAAATATTTGATTATAGTATAATAGGATCAAATGATGTGGTCATGAATTTAGTTGTTTTGAAAAAATCTTTGGAAGATTACTTTTCAAATTCAGGATATTCACAAGAATATATTGATTTAGTTACTGAATATTATAATAGAAAAAAAGAAGTAAAATTTACGTTCATAGATAATAAAATAACACATCTATGGCACGGAGATATTAATAATAGAAACTATCATCTTAGAAAAAGTATTTTAAAAAAATATCAATTCAATCCTAAGCAACATATCTTAAAAAATAAAGATGGAATTATAGAACTCACAGAAAAAGGACTCGTTATGTTGCCATATATTAAAAACTATTTTGAATTAAAAGAAAAGGAATTATAATAAATTTATGCAAGAAAACGATAAAATAACATTACCAAATCATCCATACGCTAGGGGAGCGTATTTTTCTCCAGTCGTAAGAGTTTTACCAAAAATATCTAGAAATGCATATTGCCCATTAATGAATAAGAAATTTAAAAAATGCTGTGGAGCTTCTGGCCAAGATTTTTGTAATAAAGCAAAAGAAAATTTAGAAAACTATGTTAATGATTTAAAAGAAAAGATGAAAGATGATAAAAGCGGTTGATATTATTTTTGGTTTAGCATGGGGAGACGAAGGAAAGGGTAAAATAAGTAATGCCATTTCTAAAAATTATGATATTGTTTGTCGTTGGAATGGTGGGCCTAACGCAGGTCATACAGTTTATATTAATGATAAAAAATATAAAACTCATATTATTCCTTGTGGGATTTTTCAAAATAAACTTAGCGTCATTGGTCCAAATTGCGTTATTAATATTGATAAATTTTTTGATGAAATAGAGTATTTACGAAAAGAAGGGTTTGATACATCCCTAGTTAAAGTTAGTCCCAAAGCTCATGTTATTACTGAAAGACATATTCAATATGATCTTAAATTTTTAAAACCTAAACTTGGTACAACTGGACAAGGAATTGCTCCTGCTTATTCAGATAAAATGTTACGAATAGGAAAACTAGCAGGAGATTATATTGATAAAAAATATCTTTGGGACGGAAACCTTGAAGGAGAGATTCTTTGTGAAGGGGCACAAAGTTTTTGGCTTGATATTAATTATGGTGATTACCCTTATGTGACAAGCAGTGAAACATTACCTTATAACGCTTGCTCTCTTGGTTTTAGCCCCAAAAAAATTAGAAATATAATTGGTGTTGCAAAAATTTACGATACCAAAAGCGGAGTTGATCCATTATTTCCAGAATCTTTATGGGAAGATGATGAACTTAATCAAATTATTGATCTTGGTCAAGAATATGGCTCCACCACTGGTAGAAAAAGATTAGTCAATTGGCTCAATTTAAATAAATTAAAAGAAGCAGTTAGAATTTCTGGAGTTACAAAACTTATTATTAACAAATGTGATATCTTGCAAAAACTAAATAAGTATAAGATTTTCTTAAACCATAATCTATATAATATAAATGATTTTATTGAAATGAAGAATATGATTAAAAATTATATAAATAATAATGAATTTTGTGAGATAATATTTTCTGGAAATAAATCAGATATTTAATAGTGTAAACTACCATGTGAGCAATCAAAGCCAAGCGTTAGCTATTTGTTCTGAATTTGCAGACGAATATAGTATAGATATTAACGATAATAATACAATAGTAGTTTATACAAAAAGTAAATATATAAACGAGTTAAGAAGCATGCTCGACAAAAAAGATTATAAAATATCTAGTTTCCAAACATACGGTTCAGACGCTTTAATCAAATTTGTCCCTAAATATAAATTATAATTTTTTAATAAAATACCATATAATTTTATATGGATAAAATACTTAATTTATTAAATCAAATAATAGAATATAACGTTTATCAAGATCTTTTAACCAAAGATAATAAAGATACTGGGGATACTTGGAACGTGCATCATTTAAAGCTTCTTAAGCGATTAATAAAAGAATATGAACCAAAATAAACCTAAAAAACATAAATTTTATGGTATTTACTCTAAAAATGATAATTTCTTATATGGAGTATTTCCTTTTTCAAAAGAAGGTTTTAAATTAGCAAAAAATTATATGCAAAAAAAACTTAAAACAAGAACAAATAATTTCTATATATCTCCTAAATAGCTTGTGTAATAGATTGTATGTCTGTATCTATTATAGATCCCGGTGATGGAAGTTGTCCTTGTGGCACGCTTGTAAATTCAAATGAATACTGGACAAAGGAATTAGTAGGTTATGGTTACGATGATGTTCCTATTTGGGATGATGTTTTTCATGTTGAAACTTATACTGAATGTGTGGATCCATGCCCACCATCACCAAGCACTAGCGATAGCGATAGCGATAGCGATAGCTCTAGCGATAGTTGCACTCCTGACGATTGTTGTAAAAGCCCCGAAACCTGTGATGCTGTTAGCTGTTATCTTTCGGCCGTATTTCCATGTAGTGGAAGTTGTGAGCCTTATATAGTTTTTTGTTGCGATGGAACCACGATAGATTGCGGAAGCATTTGTAAAATAGATTGTCCTCCTAGTGATAGCAATACTCCTAGCGATAGTTCTAGTGATAGTTCTAGTAGTAGTTCTAGCGATAGTACTAGTGATAGTTCTAGCGACAGCCCCAGTCCTAGTTGCGAATGTGATTGTGGTGATGGATCAAGCACAAGATCATGTAATGCACAAACTGCACAAACAGTTGATTGTGTAGGGCCTGATTGTAATGGCAAATTTATATTATGTTTTTATGGTGATTGCGATAGTCCTAGTGAATCTGAATCTGCATCTAATTCTATAGAATTAAGCCCAAGTGAGTCTAGTTCTGATTCTAGTTCTGATTGCGATTGGACAGATTGTGTATGCCCCGGAGATAGCGATGATGGTCCAATAACAGATGATAGTTGTGTAAAAGCATGTGGTACAGCAGATCCAACATCGGATTCGCCCGGAACCCATTTTGTATTTGGTTGGGTTGTAACAGAGCAGTATGATTGTGTATGTGAAAATGGAGAAACTAAAACTATTTTTTGCAGCAGTTGTGAGTATCCAGATTGTCCTCCACCAAGGCAATCTCCTTCTTTTTCTGATACTTCATCGCCAACGCCATCTCCATCTCCATCTCCATCGCCATCGCCATCTCCATCATGTACAAATGGGATGAGCGCAGCCGCAGCAAGCGCAGAACTTGCCCAGCTAATTGCAGGATGTAGTGGTGATTCAAGAAGAGGAGGAGGAAATATATCACCAGTAGGGCCCGGAGATTGTTATAAAGTAAATTTTGAATGTTATGAAAAACAAATAGTCAGTTGTGCCCCTAATGGAAATTGTACTTATACATGGGTACGAATACGCTAATTATATATAAATAATAATATTAAAATATTGAAATATAATTATTTTTCAATATAATCTTATATTGTGGATTTTATTTTATTAGCTCATTGGAATGGAAGGTTTGGAAACAGAATGCATCAGTATGCATATGGAGCAACTTATTCAAAAATTAATAATGTTAAATTTATATTACCTAGTGATTGGGAAGGCACAAAGCTTTTTAAAAATCAAATACATGAAATTTGTGATAATAAAGAAGCAAAATTACATGTAAATCAATCCAAAAAACCTTTTGATAGTATTGATTATAGGACATTTGCACTTAAAAAATATCTAGATCCAAACATAAAAAAAATAAATCCAGTTAATTTTAAAGAAAATTATTCAAAACAGAATACTAATGTTTTTTTTGATGATATGTGCGCTTATAATGAGTGCGTTTTTAATAAAATGTCAAAAAAACATTTAAAATATATTTTTGAATTAAGTGACGAAGTTAAAAATTTAGATATTTATAAAAGATTAGAAGACAAACAAGGCTCATATGATATTGCGCATTTAAGAAGAGACGATATATCTAATGCAGAATATAATCAAAAAAATCATCAAGGTTATTCTGTTGTTTCAAAAGAATCTTATTTTAAAGCTTTTAAAGAATATGGATTTGATAAAGATAAAATGCTTTGGGTTTCAGACGATTATAAAAAACAATGGCACAAAGAGAAAGACACAACCAAAAAAAAGTTAGGTTGGAAATATCCAGTTGGATCAGAATATTCACCAGATATGGTATTTGATTGGTTAGAAGATTGGCTTACCTTATATTTTGCTAGAACAATATTTAGAGCGAATTCTTCATTTAGTTGGTGGGCAGCATTTCTATCTCCTACAGCAAAAATATATAGCCCAGTATTAGATAAACAAATTATTTATGGAGTAGATGGATTAAAAGAATTAGATATAAATTTTATTGAAGGAAATCATCCCCATTGGATGTACAATAACACAGATATAAATATAAAAGATGAGTAAAAAAATTATAAGTTTTGCGCTTTATGGAGACGATCCTAAATATTATTTAGGAGCAGAGCAAAATATTATAGAGGCAGAAAAAATATATCCCGATTGGATTTGCAGATTTTATTGTAAAAAAGACATACCAAATCTAGAAAAACTTAAAAATAATAAAAATGTAGAAATAATCTTAATTGAAGATGATGAAACTATTCCTCCAATGTATTTAAGATTTTTAGTTGCAGATGATCCAGACGTAGATATATTCATAATTAGAGATTGCGACTCAATAATAAACTACAGAGAGCAAGCTGCCGTACAAGAATGGTTGAATTCAGATAAAATATTACATTTAATGCATGATCATGAAAGACATTTTTGGCTTATGATGGGTGGAATGTGGGGATTAAAGAATCAATTTAAATTTAATATGAAAAATATTATTCAAAAATATATATTAGAAAAAAATAAAAATAATTTTAATTGGGGAGATGATCAACATTTTTTAGGAGATTGCATTTTACCTTTATTAAAAGATTCAGTTATAGATCACAACTCAACATATATAAAATGGTCTTACTCAAAAAATTTTCCTGAACACAAAAATATTAAATATGGAAATTTTGTTGGAGATGTTATTTATCCAACAACTTATCTTAATTTAAAAAATAAAAATAAACATAATTTATTTATAATTGGAAATCAATCAGAAAATGATCATCTATATTTATTTGAATCTCTTAAATACTTAATTAATCAATATAAAGAAATAATTATTTTTATTAAAGAAGAAAGAGAAAAATTTTCTCAAAATCTTTATAAAAATAAATTTAAAAATGTAAGACTTATAGCTGGTAAAGAAAATGCGGCCTTAAATTTTTACAATGAACTTTTTAAACAGACTCATGATTTTTTAGGGTTAGGAGTTTATAGTAAAAATTTTAAAGGTATTTATACTAAAGAAAGTATACTAGAAGATATAAATAAATTTAAAAATAGCAATTAAAATTTTAAATATGAATATTGATAATGTTATTCTCACATCAAATAATAATCCATTATACTTAGATTTTTGGCCAGTTGTATCAAAAATATGGTGTTTAAAATTTAAGATAAATCCAATTTTATATTTTTTTTATAAAAATGGGGAAGAAGATTTAAAAATTGATGAATCTCATGGAGAAGTTAGAAGAATTAAATTAATAGAAAATATTCCAGAATCAATACAAGTTTTATGGGCAAGATACTATATACCATCTCAAGAACCATTTAAAACTTGGATAATCTCCGATATAGATATGCTTCCCATGTCAAATTTTTATTTCATTGATCAAATTAAAAATATTCCAGAAGACCATTATGTACATATAAATCCTTGTTTAAAAACTTATGGATCAATACCATCTTGTTATCATATAGCTAAAGGATACACATATAAAAAATATTTAGAATTGCCAAATTCTTGGGAAGAATCTATAAGACAAGTTGTAAATAGTGGATTTGGGTCAACTATAAATAATAATAAATTATGGTTTGCAGATGAACAATTTGCTACAAATAAAATTTTAAAAAATAAAGATGATAAATTTTTATTTCTAGAAAGAAATGGTGGGCAAAATGGATTCAGAATAGATAGAACAAATTGGAATTATGATGAAAATAAAATACTTAAAGAATATTATTACGATTGCCATTCTTTACGTCCATATGAAAAAAATAAATTAGAAATTCTTAATTTAACTAAATTGATTTTAAATTCAAAGTTTGAATAGATCAAATTATTGAATAATTTCAATTATATAATATAATACTATATGATCAATTTTTCAGGTTGTCCAGCTTTAGTAATTGCTACCGCTAATATTAGAAGAATAAACCCAGCTCCATTTTCGCCACCTTATGGATCTTGTCTTGGACAACCACCATATCGAATTAATACTGGCACAGAAAACGATGATTATGATATTTACATTAGATGGGCGGTAGGAAATTCTTGGGTATACGCTACTCAGACTAGCACAAGTTCTACGCCAACAGTAATAGCGAGAATTAGAGGAACTACAAATTTAAATAGCACAAATAATTACCAAAGAGGAATTCTTTTGCAAGGTTTTACAGATTCGGGTGCCTCATATTGCACAAATTCAAGAGCGTTCAATAATCAAATGGTAGATGTACCAGTTTCTGCAGAAGGCCCCGGTTGGAGAACTTTTGCGGGATATGCAAACGCAACTTATGATAAATATAATTTCTATATACCACAAGATCAAATTTTTAAAAAAATATATGTTGTATATAAAATATATACCACAACTTTAAACGGAACTACTTATTATGGTAATGTCAATTTATCAGAAACAGTAGGAACAGCAATTGCCGCATATAATTTTTGGAAAAAAGGAACTCCACCAACATTATGTTGCCCAAATAATTTAAGAATTAAATCTCTCACTAACGCTAGATTTGAAAATAATGTTGCGGATACTACAGCATTTGAATCAAGCTCAAATAATTTTAATGACATTAATGCACTTGCAAATAGAGCCACAGCGCTCGTAATTTTTGGGTGTCTCGCTGACTTAGGATATGGAGACACAACGATGCCATACACATCGGCCAATGGATCTTTTGTTCATTCTTTTGATTGGCAATTAGCAGATTCTGTAAGTTACAAAGGTACTAGCCAAAATTATACCAGTTTATTTTAATTTATTTTTTCATAGGACAAATATTATTAACTGAAGTAAAATCCCTACTATATGCAAAATAATAATTAGGTTCACCTACTGGTACTAGCGTTTCAACAAGAGCTTGAGAGCGTAGTCTACCTAAATCATTGAATAATGGGTTACTTTTTTCTTTTTCAGCTAAAATAGTTAAAAATACTTTTTTTGAGGAATAATCGGTTGTAAAATTAGTTGCTTGAAAAGCAATTTTTCTAGGAGATAAATCAAATATTTGTTTATAAAAAATTTTTTTGTTTAAATAGATTTCCGTTGCTCTAGCTTTTTGATTTAAATATATTTGAACCGTTCTCGCAGTTTCTTGGTTTTTATTATCCCTAATATATTGAAGTACATCATCTTGAACATATGTATTGTTCACTTGATCATAAAGTATCATAGTATTACATATTACACATAATATATAGCAATTATATATTCGTTGTGTAATTTAATTTATGAAATACAAAGAACTAAAAAAATACCTAAATTCATTAACTGAAAATCAACTAGACCAAGAGGTTATAGTAGTAGAAAAGACAGATTATGCTCCTATTGTTGATAATATTGATACTGCTTTTACAGTAGAAGACGGAGATACGCTAGCAGAAGAAGGACTTTTAAATAGGGTAGTCCTATATATCCCCAGATTAAAATGATTAGTCACAAACACAAATACATATTTATTCATGTACCAAAAACTGGAGGTAGCAGCATAACATTAGCATTGCTTAAAAATGAAAATATTATTTTACCCAATGTAGATTTTCCATTACATCATCTTTATAAAAGCCAAAAAAATTCATATAAACTAAAAGTCGAAGAAGATGGAAAAATATTGCATGAAGAACATTACCCATTGGATAAATTTGATTTAGAATTTCAAAAAAATTATTATTGTTTTGCTTTTGTTAGAAATCCTTGGGATGTAATGGTTAGTACTTATTTTTTTAATAAAAAATATAGAAATCATGTAATAAATACAAATGTTTCTTTTGAAGATTTCCTACTTAAAGACAAAATGCATCCAGCAATGTTCCACACGTTACCACAGAATTCTTTTATAAATGATCATATAAATTACATTGGAAGATTTGAAAATTTACAACAAGATTTTGATAAAATTTGCGAATATATTAATATACCGAAACAACAACTACCTCATAAATATAAGACCGAAAGAACTCAATATCAAGACTACTACACAGAAGAAACTAAAAATTTTGTAGGAGCAAAATACAAAAAAGATATTGAAATGTTTAATTATAAATTTTGATATGATAATTTCTCATAAATATAAATTTATTTTTATAGCTGTGCCCAAAACTGGCACAACTTCTATACGTAATTTTTTGAAACCATACTTTGATATATTTCCTAATTTAGATTTAAAATCTCCACAATATGTACATACAAATATTAAAACGTTAAAACAACATTTTAAAAATAAAAATTGGAATTTTGATGAATATTTTAAATTTGGTTTTGTAAGAAATCCTTGGGATAGAGCTGTATCAGAATATCATTATAAAATTAATTACGTAGATAGAGAGAATTTAAATAAACCATATTATAAACCGTTTATGTCGCAATGTAAATTAATTAAAAAAATAAATAATTTTAATAAAGCAGTTACATTAAATTTGCTGAATGGAGTAAATCAATCAAGTTATATTCTTGACGACAATCAAAAAAATTTAATGAATTTTATTGGAAAATTTGAAAATTTAAATGAAGATTTTAAATTTATTTGTAGAAAAATAGGTGCAGAAGAAAACAATTTACCCCACGAAAATAAAAGTGTTCATAGACATTATAAAGAATACTATAATCAAGAGTCTATTCAATTTATTCAAGAAAAATTTAAACAAGATATTGAAACTTTTGATTATAAATTTTAATCTGTTGGTGTTATTTCTGGACCTTTTAAGGCTTCTGTATTATAGAAAAGGATAATTTCTGAACCTTTACGTATTTCTTTTAAAGAATAAATAATTAATAATTTACTTTCTTGAACAAAAAAAGAATCGCCATTACTTTGATTAAAATTAGTTGAATACCTATAACTATTGACATTTCCATTAAAAAGAAACAAGGTATTACCGTGCTTTTGGCATTCGCTACAAAAGCAAATTGATTTTTTAGTTCTTTGTAAAATCACTGGATCGTTATGATATTTCGCTTTATGAGCCAAAGGCGTTCCAGCAGCATATTCTATCAAAGAAGCCTCTGGAATATTTTCTTTTGCAAAAATGCCATAGTTACCATTATCAATGGTTTTTATTTCTGATTTTGCATAATATTTATGATTTTGCTCCCAAACCTTATATAATCTATTAGGGATGGTCGGTAAATTAATTTTCATAAACAGAACCTAATTTTAACTTTTCTCTTTTAAGTGGCGATAAGTCTTTTGAAAAATGAGTTATATAGCTTTTTAAATTTAAATCATACATATTATTCCAAAGGTCTGATAATTCAAAAACTTCGCAACTTGATTTAATATAATCCGAAATTTTATTTAAATCGCATTTTAAATTTTCATCATAAAAAATTGGTTTAATTTTATTCAAAGAATCAAAAAAATCTTTAACTTGATCAGTATTTTTAAAAATACCGAATCCGAAGTTAAAAAATCCCTCACGGTCTTTAACAATTTGAACATCAGCTAGTCTCGGCATACTTGGAGCATTTTCATTTATTATTGCGTCCGCATCTATCCAAATGATCCAATCGTATTCTCTTTTAAATAAAAGCCAAATTATTAAAAATTTGTTAAATTTGAAACTTTCAAAATCAAAACTTGGGAAATCTACTTTATCTATATATAAATACTTATAACCATATCTTTTAGCATAATCTTCATGAGTTTTTCGCGCTATGCTATTCTTATAATCATTAACATACATAGAAATTAAACATACTTTATCCATAATATATTATATAGCCTTGTATGTTTAAATTATATATTTTTTAAGAAATTTTTAATATAATAATTAATATAATGAATTATACTCTTTCAATAGGAGCAGTTTTTAAAAATGAAGCACCATACTTAAAAGAATGGATTGAGCATTATTTAGCTAGAGGAGTAGATCATTTATATTTAATAAACGATTTTAGCGATGATAATTTTATTGATGTTTTAAAACCCTATGAAAAACATATAACATTATTTCATAATAAACATCCTCAAATCATAAGATACAAACAAACCGCTTGTTATAATAGATTTATATTACCTATCTTAAATCAAACAAAATACATTTTAATTTGCGATATTGACGAATATGTTTGGAGCCCTGCAAATTTAAATCTTAAAGATACTTTAAATGAATTTGAAAAGATGAATATTAAATCATATGGAATAGATATGATACTATTTGGAAGTAATAACCATATAAATCAACCAAAATCTATTGTGAACAGTTTTAACAGAAGACAAAAAGTTCCATTTTATTACAAAGATATTAATGGAAAAGAAAAAATATTAATTGAAAATAAAAAAACCATATGTTTGTCAAATATAATAAAAAAAATATCACTACACCAATCTTCTTATAATGAAAGTTCAATAAAAAGAATCACAGAAGAGGCAATTGATTTAAATAAAAGACTTTTAAGATTAAATCATTATAGACTTCAATCAAAAGAAAAATGGCTCAAAAGAATAAAACTTCCAGACGCAACAGGAGTAATACCAAAGCCTACTTTTATATCTCCAAATATGCCTTTGGATTATAAAATTGATCCAAATAATTTTTTGTATTATAGGAATGAAGAAATGTTCGATATAGGAAATCAATGTCAAAACGAAATTGAAGACCTAGATTTAATTAATCAAAATATAATTGGATTAAAACAAAATTATTGATATAATTAATATCTTTAACATCTTTAATTTTAAATGAATATATACTTTTCTTACTCTACTAAAGTTTTCTCAAAAAATGAAAATTTAAATTTAACTAAAAAATTTGCTCAAATTTCAGTAGCAATGTTTAAAAAGTTTTATAAAAACGTATATTTGATAACAGACACCAAAGGCTTAGATATATTTAAAGATATAAATTTTACTGAGACTTACTCAATATTAGATATTGTACCACAAGAATATAAAGATGTATGGTCGATTGGTAAATTATATGCGATAAAATATATAGCGGAAAAAAATGAACAATTTTGTCATGTAGATTTTGATTTTATTATTACAAAAGAACTCCCAAATCAAATAATAGATGCAGGAGTTTTTGTTCAATCAGTCGAGTACAACTTAGAACGTTTAGGTTATAATATTCTAATTTATTACAAATTTTGTAAAAATAAATATTTAGCAGAAAATATGTTATTAAATTCGGCTTTTAACTGCGGAATCTTAGGAGGTAAAAATTGTTCATTTTTTTATGAATACGCAGATACAGCAATTAAAATGATACAAGATACAGAAAATAAAAAGTTATGGTTAGAAAATTATGTCCAATTTCAACCTTGGACAAAAGCCGTACTAGCAGAACAATATTACTTAGCATGCGTACTGAAAAAATTTAATATAAGACCAAAATTAATTTTTGATAATTATATAAAGAATTACAAACCAAACACAATTATTGCTAAAAATTTTTATAAAGAAACTGGAGCTATACATTTTTTAGGAGAATCAAAAAAAGAATTAGAATCTATATTGGATGAAATATTGAATAATAATTTAGATTTTGATGATAAAAAATTAATAAATCATATAATTTAGTGTAAATTTTAATATGAAAACAATAAATATAAATTTAAACGTAATTTTTATAGCAGAAAATACCCAACCATTAGATTCTATTCCTTGCCCAAGAGTTAATGTTTTTAAACACCCAGTAATTCCAGAGCATATCACCCAAACTGGGAATTATAATTATTCTTTTATATTAGAGGATGATGGTCGATGCGGAGTAGATGTTTTTGGATGGGCAAATAATAAAATTGATATAAATACTCATTTACCAATTATGATTAAATCTGCTGGTGAAAATTTAGATCAAATTCAAAAAAGCGTAAACATTACAGAAGCTGGAACATATCATATTTCGGTAAGTATTAGTTGAGGTTGATATATAATCTTGACAAAGGTTATATATATTGTATAATCTTAAAAGATATATATGAATTGGGTAAAAATATTAGATTTTATTGATGGAATTTTTCTAGAAAAGCAAATTCAACCAGTACTAGGTACTCTTTATAAGATTAAAAACGAAGAATTACCATTTAGATATATCAGATTTGCGAATGACTCTTACCCAAATAAAGGTATATATCATTTTAAACATCATCAACTCAAAGAATATAAATTCATTAATTTAAATAGAATTGAAAGAGAAGCAAACAAAGAAGAGGTCAGGTTATATAATTTAATTAAACAACATGTAAATGAAGTTGCAGAAAATAATGATTAAGGAACGATGGCTGAGTGGTCTAAAGCAGAAGTTTACTAAACTTCCGATGGTTAACTCCATCCGTGGGTTCAAATCCTACTCGTTCCGAGAATATTATATTTGCTAACGAGAAAAAGCCAAATATATAAGAAAATTTTTTTGATAAACGCATATGTGATATATATAATATATAATATGAAAAACATCAAAAATACACTATTAAGTCTCATTTTGATTTCCGCTTCTTTTGCTTTCGCCGACTCTGGTGAATCTGATCAATCTACACCAGTAGCAGATGGTTTTCTATCCGCTGGAGATCTTGTGCTTGTTCGCCCAATTTCTACCGCAGCAACCATTGGTGCATTTGGAATTTTCGCAGTAGTAGCACCATTTACTGAAATGGCAGGATGCACAGAAGAAACATACGAAGGTTTAGTTGAAAGCGTTGGAAAGTTTTCTTTTGATCGTGATCTTGGCGATTTCAAAAAGTAATATTTACTAACGATATTCTTGCAAATATATCTCTATTTGCGAATGAAATTATGCCAAATAATAAACCCTATTTGCTAACGAGAAAAAGCCAAATAAAAGGTCGTATTTATGAACGAAAAAATGCCAAATAAGGAAGCTGGAAAAGGAAGCAAACCAAGAAATTGTTTCTCTGATAGTTTTAAAAATAACTATGAGAATATAAATTGGAAAATTAAAAAAGATAAAGTGTTGATTAAAAAGGAATTAAAAAACAAAGATGGCTCAGTTAGATATATTTACGAATAATATATAGACCCTTGACAGAGTTAGCAAAGAGTAGTATTCTTATGGTATGAGAAAAGGAGTTTGTTGTATTGTATTAAGTCTAGCTGAACAAGATAACCCTATCAAGTTCAATACTATGACTTATGCTCGTTTCTCATCTATGGATAGAAAAGAAGCTATTTCTGCTTTATCGTCTAGAATACTAAACAATATGACTACCACTTATCAATACATAAAATATTGCTCTGACCATAATCATACTTATAGAATTTCTTCTGATCTATTTCCTCTTATCACTTATGATAAAGCTAATGTATCATTACAAGATTTACCAGATTATAATAAAATATTAGTATCATTTGATAGTATCAAACATCTAATTCAATCTAAGAATGTAAGAGTTTCTTGTCATCCTAGCGAATTTAATGTTCTTGCTAGTGATAACGAAAATGCAATAACTAAAACAATCAAAGAATTAAATTTCTATGGTTGGTTTATGACTCAGATTGGTTGCTCACTAAACTATGATTCACCTATGAATATGCACATACATAATTCCAAGGGCAATTTAAATGATATAGTCAAAAAGTTTATGAGTAACTTTAATAAGCTAACTGATGATGTAAGGTCTAGGTTGGTTATAGAAAATGATGATAAAGACACTTGCTGGTCAGTTAAGAAGCTAATGAGACATTTCCATTCAGTTTCTAATATCCCTATTACCTTTGATTATCTTCACCACAAATGTCATCCAGATAACTTAACAGAAGAAGAAGCATTTCATCTTGCACGAATTACTTGGGGTAATCATACTCCATTGTTTCATTACTCTGAGAGTATAGATGGTCATAAAAATCCTAGAAAACACGCCGACTACGCAAAGTTCTTGCCAAATATCTATGGATATGATAATATAGATATTGACTTTGAATTAAAAATGAAAGAACAATCTTTTGCAAACCTATGATTGAATTACAAATATCAGATAGAATTTTAACGGAAGCAAAGTTAAGAGCAACAAAACTTGGCAAATTAAATAATTCTATTACAGAAGGTGCTGGAAATATTGCTGGATATATTGGGCAATTACTTGTTGCTGAACATTTAAATGCAGAAGAACCAGACAATTATAATTTTGATGTTAAGAAAAACAATATTACTTACGAAGTAAAAACAAAGCGTTGCACTTCAAGACCAAGGCAAGAATACGATTGTAGCGTTTCAGATTTTAATACAAAACAAAATTGCGACTATTATCTTTTTGTAAGAGTATTAGAGGATTTTTCTAAAGCGTGGGTTCTTGGTAAGAAAAAGAAAGCAGATTATTTTAAAGAAGCACGATTTTGTGAAAAAGGCAAGGTAGATGAAAAATCTACTTTCGGTTGGAAATTTAAAGCAAATTGTTATAATCTATCTATATCGAAATTAGAATCATTATGACACATAAAGTATATGAAATGTTTATTGTTATTCTCGGCGTAATCGCTAATATCGTACTTATAATTAACGCAATACATCATTGGTAATGAATAAATATTTAATAGTATCAGACATTCATCTCGGAGACAAAGATTGCAAGGCTGAATTACTACTAAAAGTATTAAAACAAAATAAAGCCAAAACAATTATAATTGCTGGTGATCTTTTTGACCACCATAATCTTCATAGGTTAAACAAAACTCATTGGAAGGTATTATCTAAATTACGCAAACTTTCTAAAAAATGCAAGGTAATTTATTTGATAGGTAATCATTGTTTTCTTAAAGCAGAGTTTATGAGTATTCTCCTTGGATTCGATTGTAAAGATGAAGATATTATAGAATTAAAAGACAAGAAAATATTAGTAGTTCACGGAGATATTTTTGATATTTATTTTACAAGATATAAGTTGATTACTAATTTTATAATTAAAATTTATTATTTTATAAGACATTATACTCCATTTTCCGATGGTTTTTTTAATTTATTTAAACATCATACAAATGATTTTGTTGGAAAAAGCTCTGACATAAAACAAAATGCTTTAAATTATATAAATATGAATAATTATGACGCTATCATATGTGGACATTCTCATCTTCCAGAGCAAGATAATAAATATATAAATACTGGTAGCTTTTGCGAAAAAGAATGTAGTTATGTTATAATAGATCAAAAAAATCAAATAAAATTAATTAAACTATAATGATCTCAATAATACTAGGGGTAAAGGATAGAACAGAAAGACTAGCAGAATGTCTAGTCTCTTGGAATAGAGGTTATTGTAGCCTTATTAAAGAAATTATAATTGTTGATTGGAGTTCTGAAATTCCAATCATAGATAACGAAAAAATTATCAAAGAAATACAAAAATCAAATGAAAAAAATAGAGTTTTTATAAAAATCGCAAGGGTTGAAAATCAAAAATCTTATAATAGGTGTCAAGCATTAAATTTAGCAAGGTTATTAACAAATTCTAAAAATCAATTATTGTTAAAAATAGACGCAGATTATATTAGCATTAATACTAATTGGTTGCGATCTATGCCCACAATAGATAATAAATTGATAAATTATTTTGTTGTTGCTTCTCCATTATTCTGTGATTCTAATTATACTGGATTTTTATTTGTAAATAAAAAGCATTTTGATATGGTCAATGGATATAATGAAAATCTTGATTCTCATTGGGGATATGAAGATAAGGATTTAGAAAATAGATTATCAAACATAGAGGTTGAAAATTTAAATCAATTTCAAGAGAAATCTAAATTAGAAAAAGTAATTTTTTATGATATTAAAAACCATATATATCATATACCCCACGATGATAATTTAAGATTACAAAATATAGATACAAAAATTTTAAAAGATATTCAAGACGAAGATATATTAAGAAAACTTGCTCAAAAACAAAAAGAAATAGCAGAAACTCAAACTTCTTGGCGAAAGAAAAACTACGAAATACTAGAATACTCTAAAAATTATGCTAGATTTATTGTGAAATAATATTGACAAAAATTAAATAAAGAGTAATATAAGTATATGGGTATGTTTAATTATATAAAAGTAGAACAAGATTTACCTCTTAATGAGGAGTTAAAAGCTCTTAATCTTGATTTCAAGAAGGAAGAATTTCAAACAAAAGAGTTAGAGGATAATATAATGGCTACTTATATTATCCGTGATTATAGATTATTTGAATTAAAAGAGAATGGTCATTGGGAAGATAATCCAGACTATGTAAAAGATGGCACTAGATTTGGTGAATTTTTTAATAAGAACAAATGGGTGAAAGATAACAAAGAAGAAGTATTTAGAGATGATTATACTGGAACATTTACTTTTGGAACTTATGTTCTTGGTCAAGATAAAGAAAGCTATGATTGGTTTCCAGATTGGAAATGTGTTGTAGTCCAAGGTTTATTAACAGAAATATCTCTTGTTAAACCAGTTGATCGTAATTCATCTAAAGCTAGACTAGAATTAGATGAACAATTTAAAAAACAATTAGACGATCACAAAACAAAAATGAAGTGTCCAGTTTATAGTTTTTATTTTAAATATTATGTTAGAACTTTTGAAAAAATTGAATGGAAGCTCTATAATATAATTAATCGTATCATAAGTTTCTTAAATTGGCTACAATGGAAAGGCATTAGAAAAATAATAAAGGTTTTAACACCAAGATGAAAAACCCTCACATTCTTCAAGTCAAACAGCAAGATGGATACCAATATATTGAATTACCAGATTCTTTAATGAAAAAAATGGGATGGAAAGTCGGTGATACTATTGATTGGCACGATAACAAAGACGGAACTTTTTCTTTACTTAAAGTTGCAAGTCCTTCTAAATCAAAAAAAAACAAAATTTGACCATTTGGTTAGTCCAGTATATACTGAGACTATGAAGTTAGATACAATTTATAAAAAGACAAAGACTGGCAAAGTCCAAGAGTGGACTATTGAAGTCAAAGGTAGTCAATATCGCACCATCTCTGGTCAAACAGATGGCGAAAAGATCACGAATAATTGGAGTGATTGCGAAATTAAAAATGCTGGCAAAGCAAACGCCACAACTCCAGAAGAACAATGCTTGAAAGAAGCAGAAGCTAAACGAAAGAAGAAGTTAGAATCTGGTTACTTTGAATCTATCAAAGATATTAATAAGGTTCAATACTTTGAGCCAATGCTTGCACAAAAGTATGAAGATCACGAAATTAATTATCCAGTTTATAGTCAACCCAAACTTGATGGTATTCGTTGCATCGTAACCAAAGAAGGAATGTTCACTAGAAACGGCAAGAAGGTTATTTCTGCACCACATATTCGCAGTAATCTTGATTTATTCTTTAAAGATTATCCTAATGCTATTCTTGATGGCGAATTATATTGTGATAAGTTTGCGAATGATTTTAATAAGATTTGTAGCTTGGTTAAAAGAACAAAACCAGACGATAAAGAATTAGAAGAAAGTGCAGATAGTATTCAGTATTGGGTTTATGATGCTCCTAGAATTGGTTTATTAAATGAGAAAGATTTATTCTATGAGAGATATGAATTAGTTTCTAATGCTCTTATTAAAAGAAAATATACTAGCATTGTTGTTGTGACTACTTTAAAAGTAAGCAAAGAAGAAGAATTAACTCAAGCCTATGAAATGTATATGGAACAAGGCTACGAAGGTCAAATGGTTAGACTCAATAGACCTTATGAAAATAAGCGTAGCAAGTTTCTTCTCAAGAGAAAAGAGTTTATGGATGCTGAATTTATTATCAATGGAGTCAAAGAAGGCGAAGGCAATCGTAAAGGAACTGCTGGATATATGGAATTTACAAACGCCAAAGGTAAATATTTTAAAAGTAATATCAAAGGTGATTTTGGATACCTCAAAGAACTATATAAACAAAGAAATGAATTAGTGGGCAAGAAAGCTACAATAAAGTTTTTTAATTATACTCCAGATGAAGTACCAAGATTCCCCTATGTGATTGGTATTGACAGAGATAGCTACGAATAAAATATTATTTGACATTATTTTAAATTTAATTTAAATTCAATATATGAAATTAATCGAAAAACCAATCAATGTAGTCGAGTCCGATAGTTTTGAGTCCGTAAGTTTCGGAATCAAACAATCTGGACTTCCTTATATCTTTAACATCCTTCGCAATCAGTTGTATTCCAACAAACCTCTCGCAGTTTTGCGTGAGATTACTTGTAATGCACAAGACGCTAACATCGAAGCAAAGAGCAAGCGTCCGATTGAAATTAAACTTCCTACAAAGCTAGACCCTACCTTAACTATCAGAGATTTTGGTAATGGTCTTTCTGCTGATGATATTAAGAATCTTTATTGTTATTATGGCGAATCTACCAAACGCAATAGTAATTCTGCTATTGGATATTATGGCATTGGAAAATTCGCACCATTCAGTTATGGTGATAACTTTGTTTTGATTTCCTACAATGATAGTAAGAAAACTACTTATAATGCTTTTATTGATGAGACTAAAATTGGTAAGATCGTTAAGCTCAAGGAAGAAAAATCCTCCGAGCCTACTGGCGTATTAATTTCTGTTCCAATCAAAGAAGAAGATACTGAAACCTTCTTGTCTACTGCTCAAGAATTGTTTAAGTATTTTAAAAACAAACCAATTATCAAAGGTGCAAGAAAAGAAGATTTATCAGAAATCTATGATCGCACACCAGTATTTAAAGGTAATGGTTGGGCTTATTATAATAACTCTAGCTATGGTAAAGAATCTGTTGCTATTATGGGAGTTGGTTATCCTATCGAAACTAGCGATGTGCAATTCAAAGAAGATTCCGATGAGCAAAGTATTTGCTCTCAAGGATTTGAAGTTGAGTTTGAACTTGGCGAACTAGATATTACCGCAAGCCGTGAGAATCTAGAATATACTGAAAAGACTAGAAAAGCTATTAGAGAAAAGTTTCGCAAGATTAAGAAGGAGATGGCAGAGTGCATCTCTCAACAATTCAAAGATTCTACAAACATCTATGATGCTAAAGCTCTTTATAATGAAGTCTTTGGAACTTATGGTAGTTTGGGTTACATTGTTCGTAATGCTTTGAGCAACAAGGTTACTTGGAATAGCAAAACTATTACTGATAATCATATTGATTTCAATGACAAGATTGGTAAGATGATTGAGAATGGCAAATTGACTTCAAAGTTTTATCAGAAGTCTCGCAGAAGCACAAAATTAAATTCAGAGAATGAAGCAAAAAGGATTCTTTGTGAAAAGACGCACAAGGTTTTAGTGAATGATACTGGTTCAGCTATGGGAATTACTCATCGTCTTGCTACTCTTTGGAATGAACTAGGAGACAAGATTGATGGTGCTTATGTATTTACATTCGCAGATCAAGCAACGAAAGATTCATTTAACAAGGAACTTGGTATTGTTAATGAGAATTATTTGAA
>Ga0181348_1000109_pt1 | contig 30140 bp, 34 predicted proteins | sample Su13VDMM110DN_FD_130092 | JGI IMG/M metagenome (GOLD analysis project Ga0181348, IMG submission 130092) | Freshwater viral communities from Lake Michigan, USA - Su13.VD.MM110.D.N | ecosystem: Environmental > Aquatic > Freshwater > Lake | place: USA: Michigan | collected 2013-07-16
ACTGTAATTGCAGTAATTGCACCAGTAACGTCAGTTGTAATACTAACTTGAGCCGAAGAACCAGAACCACCAACAATTGCTTTGGCTGTATACGTAGCAACAGCAGCAATTGCGCCAGTACCACCAGTCCAAGAAGTTACAGTAGCTAAAGGTTGACCTACAAGTGTTCCTGTAATTGCACCTAAGGTAGCAACAGGTTGACCTGGTTTATTTGATTGTGTAGTTGAACCGATTGTAACAATTGCATCACCAGCAACAAAATCATTAACAACAATAGTGTTTGCTACAGTAGGAACAGCAGAAGCTGTTGTTACAGCAATGTAGTTATCTTCAGCAACACCTGCGTATGATTCATAGTTAACGTCAGTATGTAACGGAGTACTTAATTGAATAAGTAATTCACTACCTGTGTTAATTACATTTTGTACTTTAACGAAATCATTTGGTGTAGCACTATCATTAATAGTTGAAGAACCTAAAGTTCTAATTAATGAATTTGTAGTTAAGTTATCACCAAGTGCTTCCCATTGTGCGGGAGTAAAAATAGTATCAGATGGAACTGGTTTAGGTAAAACTAAAACGTTACCAAATTTACCGCTTGTACCTCCGTAAGGAAACGATTTAACGTATGGCGCAACTGAGTTACCACTTGGGTTAAAATCTTGTGTTACTAACTCGATGTCAGTTTCAGCTAGACCTAATAGGTAATCAACATTTTTAGACTCGTAAGATAAAGTACTTTTGATAGGAGTATTATAAGATAAGAAGTCAATTGTATCATCAGTAGTATCAATTAATGTATTACCGATCATATCAACTTTGTACTTAGAATTTTCATAATCCATAAGTGCATTCTCATTGATGTTCAAGAATAACCCAGTTAATGCTACGTTAGAATTAACGATAGTATCAATTGATTGGTTAGATCCAGCATTATCAATAAAGTCAGGAATAATACATCCTGTGAAAGCACCAACCATTGTGATACCGTCTAATGATAAGAAAGTTTCTAACTTATCAGCCATAAGACCTCTTAAGTCAAAGTATTTGCTGTAAAGAGGATCTTTAGACAAATTAGAGTAATCAGTCCAGTTACCTTTAACAACATATACGTCGACAAAATAGTCAGACATAAAATCTTTACCATATATGTATGCAGGTTTAGAATCTGCATCGTAATACTCATCAGCTGGTAAGTTGTATTTTGAAGCGTTTACCGATTTACGGATAATAACGCTATTTACTTGTTGCCCTAAGTTTACGACGTTAAATAAACGTCCTGCGTTAGCAGCTTTACTGTCAACTGTTGCTTGTAAATATTCTACGTCTGGGAACCAGAATCTTTCTTTATTATAGAAAGATGCATAAAGTGCACGTGTATTGTTACCATTCATTTCGTTTGCCGCTAAAGCAAATGAACGATAATCAACAGCGTCTCCACCTTCAGTCACCGGTACGTTATTTAAAGCCAACAAGTTTAATGCAAAGATAGGTCCTGCAGCCAAACAAGTTTCAATTGCTCTATGGAAAAAAGATCCACGAGCTTCAAGTTTTGAGTCTATCGTACCGAAGATTCTTCTCGATTGACGGATGTCTCTCAAGAACACAGGCGCGTTAAACGGTCCCGTTCTTGAAAATCCAACAACCAAACGAATAGTCTGTGTAGATATTACAATTCTTTCAGAAGCATCAAACTCAACTGTGTATACACCTGATGCTTTAAATCTGTTAAGATCAAGAGTGATTTTAGCCATTCTTTTGTTCTATTATTTTATTTGGAAATTCTAATTCCCTGTGATTTTATATATTCGTAATGAATCCGTCTTTTTTAACAAGTTCTTACGGCTTAAACATATTATTATTACTTGAAAACCCATTGGCTTTATTTGTGGCTGGCTTACTTACTGGCGTATATCCTTTATTAGCATTTCCAATATCACCAATAATTCTAAACATATCCATCATATCATCGTTACCTTTATCACCAGCAGCCATACGGAATTCAACTGCTTTTTTAACTTCATGACTTGAAAAATCATATAGGTCTTCAACCATTTCATAAAAGTCGGTTGACTCAAAATAAGTAACTAGGTTTACGCAAGACATTGCTGTATCATCGTTTCCTAACTGAGCTTCATATCGGCCTTGACTGTTTATACCAAACGACGATAATTCTAAAAATGTTGTGGATTCGTTAATAACAACTCTTCGGTTATCAATTAAGTTTCTCAATTCACGAGAATAAGATTCTTTATTATCCTTTTGTATTTTAACACCAAGTTTTAAATTATCATTATTAATTGAATGTTTTGTGTAAAGGAATATCTCTGGATAAAAATCAGCATTACGGCTCATTCTTTCAAAAACCAGATTTCCTTTAAAGTTAATCTCCATTACAATTTTACAGTTCTCACAGTGATAAATGTTAAAGACAAGAATCTCTAAAGCTTTTGACATTTCCTCAACTGATAAAACATTTGAGCGGAATAGACCAATTTGTTTTAATCTAAAGAAAGCAGTTTCATCGCTCCAGTCTTTAGTCTTACGAACCATTGCTGGTGATTTTGATTCTAATCTAAATATGTTAATTACAGAATAGTCACGGCCTACACCATCACCAATGTCAACTGCAAAAACGATTCGTTCATCTTTAGCTTCTCTACGATTAGGATCATAATTAGGATGCCATTTAATTGACTCACCTAATTCTGGGTAATCAAGAAAGTCTTCCATTTCTTTCATAACATACTTTTGTGAAGTTCGTTTTAAGAACTCTAGCATTTTTGATGAAAGTAATAATCTTGAACTTGCTAAGAATTGATTTCCGTATTCTTGATTAAATAATTCCTCACTACCTAAGTTGGCAATTTCTTGTCTTTTCCATTCATCGTCTCTGCCAGGTACTTGCCACCAGTCAACCCTAATTGCGTTATACGCATTCTTACATTCTATTGCTGCTTGATAAATTTCGTAAAACAAGTTCATACCATTTGGTGTTGAACATATAATGATTCTTGAAATTTGCGAAGATGATAATGTTGGGTAAATAGAACGGTAAAAAGGCAATAAGAAGTTAGAATGTATGTGGGCAAACTCATCGGCAAATAAAAGGTGAATCGTAAATCCGATTGCTGCAGTTTTAGTTGTTGCTTGTGAGAACAGACGGTTACCGTTATCAAATTTCATACCTGTAACCCCACCGCTAATTGTACCTGGCTTCATAAAGAAAGGCAGGTTCTTCAAGATAATCTTAATCTTATCAATGATCTCATTAGTTGTTGCTAATTTATTTGCTACAACCATTACGTTTCTTTCATAGTGAAAACATAAATACCAAGCAATGAAAATTGAAGATGTTACAGTTTTACCAATCTGACGTGATGCTAACATTACATTAAACCGATTTTCTTGAAAATCTTTTAACATTTGTTTTTGGTAAGAACGCAGTTTGATTTGTCTAATACCTTCATCGGTCATCGAGAAACAATACTTTTCACCAAAGTAAACAACATCAGCTGCGCATCGAGCAAGTTCCTCAATTTCTAATTGTGCATACTCAAAAACTAATTCAGCTGCTTTTACTGTTGTGTCACCGTCATAAAAAGCGGAATAGTCAGCAGGTATACCATTGTCTATTCGCTCAATTTCTTCAGCAATTCGTTTTGTGTTCCATATCTTACCTCTGCTCGCCATCTTCTTCTTCGTCTTTTAATGCAGCAGTTGCTTTTGTTTCAGGTATTGCTTGACGGATAACATCCATTAAACCTTTTGTGCCACGGAACTGTGTTTGTGTTTCAGAATGTTCAATTGTTATGTCACCTTCTTGTAACGATTCAGAAGATTCCGCTTTCTTCACACGATAATCTTCTTTTAAGTTTTTGTAATTTTGCTCCATGATTACCATGAATTGTGCAAGATGTTTTACAATTTCCATTTTTGAACGTTGAAGAGAAGCTAAAACTTCAAATGTTCTTGGGTGTGTATTCCCATTATCAATTTCTTCCAAAAGTTTAATGATTGCGTGTTCTGCAGTTTTCATTTGGAATAGTAAGTTAGATACGGTTAATTTATCAACGCCGTTCTTTTCTCTTACATAAGGTATTTCTTTTATAATTCTTGTATCAAGATAAAAGTTAGCAATTGCATCAACGATATCAGTTGCTTTATTATCTGAGACTTCTTTTACTTCATGATAGTTCAAAAAGCCTGTTTGAGGTCTTGCTGGTAAAATCTTTTCCGCTTGTGAAACTAGAGTCTTAATATCATTTGCGTCTTGACTAATAAGTCTTTCCAATTCATCACGCATTTCTATTTCTCTCTGTCTTTCTTCTGTAGGTTTTCTCATATTATTTAGTGTTTGCTATCCAAGGTAAGTTCAATCTTTGGATTGCGTTATCAATGATAATTGCGTATTGCGCATCTTGAACGATCGCTTGGTTAAGCATAATTATTTGTTTGTTAAGATCAGTTTCAATCTGTTTGAATAAACGAATGTTTGTGTATAGCATATTACTTGCGGTTAATGTATATTATATTAAACCTGTACTTGCTGTACGATCCGCTTTTGTTATAACTTCGGACTTAGAGTATATATTTTCTAAATTTGTAGTCATATTTGGAGTCAAATCATTTTCAGTCCATTTCCTAGTCCAAACATCAAGTGACGCTTGTTGGTAGAAATTGCTGATATTAAATACATATCCATACCAAGTTGATTCAGTTAAATCATTAGGCAGAACGAAAAGTAAATCATCAACCGTAGATCTGAATACAAAATAACGATTTGCGTATAATGATAATTTCCAACCAGTTTCACTAACTGAATCCCATCCGTTTAACATTATAGTTTCATAATCAGGTTCAACAACATATCCACTTGTGATTGAAGTACTTGCCCATCCTGGATAATATGTATCTAAGAAAGTAATGATTTCAGTCTTAACACCAATTGTGATAACATAGCCTCCTGTTACTGGAGTTGTTGCTATATGATTTCCGTATAGACTTAAACCATTAAACCGTGTGATCTTTAATAGGTTACCTACTTTATAGTTTCGTTTAGGGGTAATGATAAATGAAAGTGGTGTTATCCCATTTGCTGGAACTCCTTTTGCAAGTTGGCCTTTAACATTATCACGAGTAGGATTAACTTTCGGTTTAATTCCTTGGAACCATCCCATAAGAAGTCTATCTTCAGCAGCAGTAAATTCATTGGTTGCTCGATATGTTATTGCTGTAACATCTTTTGTTGTATCAAAAATTGACCTTAAGTCATATTGTGATTCTGATATTGTTACATTGTAGTTTTTAAAGAATGCTTGTGTAATGTTTAAATCATTATTGATATTTAAACGAGTAGGGTCATAATCACGAGATCCAATTTTAGGATCATATTGTTGTGGCTTAGTGATTTTTAATTCTTGTTCTGTAACTTCTTCTCCAAATTCTTCAGTAAAGTCAGTAGAGATGTCAGCAAGATATTCACGCAAGTCTTGTGGTTCGTAACGATTTGATTTTGGTGCATACTTGACAAGCGATATTTTCCAATAAACATTTTGTTGCATAATGTCTTTCCATAAGTATGAGCTTTCAACTTCATAAATACGATTTGTTAATGGGAAGTAAACAATGTCACGTTTTTGTGGTCCAGTTCCAATACCAAAGATTTCCTCAAAGTATTCTTTTACAATTTGAACTTCAAATGGAATTTCAAAGTCCATACCCATTGGGTTATAATCTATCTTATTATCTGGGAATTCATTTTTGTCAACGACAACTTTAATACAGCAAGGTTCGTCAACGTCAGATAAAGTCCATTCATGTAATACTACATCCCTACCAATGGCCATTGGAACCGCTCTCGCGTACAATACATCATGACCAAATAGTCTATTAATTGTATAAGCTAATTCTTTATAGAGGACAACTGCGGGGTTAACAAGATATGGCCTGAACGTAAAATTTTCAATCTTGGTTAGGTTGCTGATATTTCCATTTTCGGAAACAAGCATAGGTGGACGATATCCTAAAAATATGTCAGCAGCTTCAGGAGCTTGCAGATATTCAATGTATGCGTCTTCAATTGTAACGGGGCCGCCAGCAATTAAAGTATAACGAAAGTCTACAAAGAGTTCGTTATTAGGGTCAAGAATAATTTTCTGTAAGTTATCAACAGTTAAATCAATCCAAGAACCACGAACGAGATTTGTTGTTCCCCAACGAAATTCTTTTTTAACTGTGCCTACACCATTAATGTCGTCTACCCAGTTAAGGATTTTCGTAACATAGTGTAAAGGCTTTGTTTGAGTTATTTTGGCGAAGTCGCCAATATTTGATAAAGTTGCTAACATAAAAAACGGAGGTATACTTTTATTATATATCCTCCGTTCTAATTATCTAAAAACCATACTTGGCTTCTAATATTTTATTTTCATTATCAAATTTACTTATAGTGATAACATATGTTACATTTAAATGAATTGTATCAGTATTACGATATAACTGATAACCTTCAGATAGGCAATATAATTTAGCCTCATCAAAAGCCATTCCTATAATAGCATTTGGTACATCATGTTTAAAAGTTTTTCTTGTCATTGTGAAATTAGTTTTTCATAATTTTTTAATTCTTTAACCATGCTATCACCAAGTAATTCCATTGCGTCATCAACATCACGTCTTGATACTTGAAATTGCTCACAGTATTTACGGATCGTTTCATCAGTAACAGGTTGAGCTGCTTTTTTCTTTTCTTTTGCTTTTGCAGTTGAAACATACATCCACCCAGGAGTTTTTGAATACCTTGAGGTAAGCAATCCTTGCCAAAAAGTAACAGCTTGGCCTGGATGGATTTTGATATGATTAAAAGCAGCAGCTTGTACAGGAAAGTTAATTGCACAAAAACGGTTAATCATAAAAAAATACTTTCCGCGTTCATGCATTTTTGTTTTCTTAAATTCTGCGGGTTTTCCTAACATATCGTTAATGAAACCAAATAGATCATTTGCCATATAGTTTAGTTTTTATATTCAAAGACTCACGAATTGTTTTTACGTTAGCAGCTTTTTCATATTCTTCAGCTCTTACGTAATAAGATTCTGCGTCATCAAAGACAACTTCAATTTCGTCATAGTCAACAATGATATCACCAAAAGGAATTATATCAGCTTTAGATGTAAAGAATTCAACTATGACTATAAAATCGCCAAGACTTCCTGTTTTATGTAAACTTACGGCTGCTTCAACTGCACGATCATGTACGATCCCTTCATTATCTTCGCCCCACTGAACGATTAATTCTTCGTCTTCAGCATCTAGTTCTGGTATAATTGCTTTTATTGGTTCCATCTTTTAAAATTTGTATTTAGAGAATATATCCGCCTCAAAAGATTGTGTTGTTGCTAAGAAACGTGTACCTTCAAGAATATGAGCCATATCATAAACCTGAGCATTCATTTCGTTTGCAGTTGTAACCTTATTGTAGGAAACTGTAAATGAATCTTGAATGTCTTGAGGAATAACTTTTTTGTCAAGATACATCAAAGTAATGTTACGGATGATTCTTGATTTAAGTGCCTCAACAGGTGGATTTTGTTTGAATGTAACATTGATACCGTTAGCAACTTCAATAGCACGATTAGGTAAATCAAAAACATCACCAATAGGTTTTGAGTATTCCATGATTTCATAAATACGAGCAGCCTTTGCAGGTGTAACTCTGTATGTTTTGCCTTTTGCTTCCCATGTCCATACTGGAGGAACTGCGTCACCGCCATCACCACAAATAATCTTTTCAAATATATGATAATGTGGATTGACTTCTTCAATAACAACAGAATTAAGTGCTTCTTGAATAAGGTCTTTGCTACGGTTCATAAAAGTAGAAGCATCAAATAAATCATACTCTTCAGATTTTACCCATTCTGTAAATCCTGGAGGTCCAACGATCTTACGAGTTTTTGAATTTGGATTGTAGACAGCAATAAAGTTTACGTTATTGCATTTAACAACTTGATACATATCCTTATCACCTGTAATGATAACTGAATCCTCACCGTTATTGAAAAACTCATCAGCCCATAGGTACATTAAATCATCGCCTTCAGCACGTGGTTCTCGAGAAACGATATAGCCTTTTTCTGCAATGATTTCTCCAAATTCATTCATTAATTTATAAAACGTATCCCAGTCAATAACTGATTCATCCTTTTCGCGATTTGATTTGTAACCGCCTTCTTCAATTTCCACTTCTTTACGCCAAGAACGAGAGTCAATTGTAAATACAACTCGCGTAGGATTTCCGAATGTACGGATAGCGTGAGCCATATCAGTTGCGATTTTTCGCATGAACATTGATTGGTCCTTTTCAGAACTCAATACCTTTTCACCTTTTGAGCCATACTGACCAAAGATAAACAATGTTTTGTAGAATAAGTAATTCCCGTCAAATATAAGATTCATAATTTTGTTTTATTTTATAAATATAATAATAATATATTGGTTATGCAACCAATTTTTCAAAAAGTTATTAACAATATCCCCACTTTCTTAGTGCGTCATCAATTCCTTTTTCAAAAACTCGCATTAATACAGGAACTTCATTAATTGCTGGTAAGTTACCTCTGAATATAATTGCTCTTTGTAAATTACTTTCTTTATCTACAACATAAACATAAATTCGCATGCCAATCTTTACTACGTCAAACTTCTTTTCAGTAAGTTTTGGGTATTTTGATTTAATGTATTTCTTTACATCAGGCACCCTCTTGATTGTCATCTTCTTTTGTTTCTTTTACATCTACAAATTCTTGTACTTCGCCTTCAACAATTTTTGCGTAAGAATACTTACCTCTAATGTTTTTACCAAAATATGATCCTACTGATTCAGCATTACAGAATTCTTCATATAACTTTTTGTCAATTCCTATGTAAACATATTGAGCTTCGTTTTGAAACACTATGAATAACTGTGCATCATCAGGATTGTATTCTGTGTGTTTAATTAAAGATGAAGTCCATTCTCTACCTTCAACTGTTACTAATTTAATTTGTTCTTCCATTTTATTGTGTATTAATTATTAATAATCATTTGACATTCAAAGACAGCAGCTAACATTGAAATAGCTGGGTCAATAACTGTAATTCTTTGTGATTGGTAATGAGCAACCTTAATTACGATTTGTGGAATCTTTCCAACAAGCGCAGGTTTATGTTCATTAATGTATTCAGGTAATTCCGTTCCTAATGAAGCAAGTACATCATCAACTTTATTCCCGTAATTTGTCATTAGGAATTTATAGTTTTCTTGTGGGTTTGCTGATTTAGCACAAACCATATCAAAGATATCTTTATAAGAATAGTTTAGTTTCTTAATATCTTCAATTTTGATTTCAGTCAATCCTTGCAAGATAAAACTTTGTACCTTTGTTACGATAGTTCGCATGTCAGGAAAGTTTCTCTTAACGAATTCAATTACTGCGTCCTTTTCAATTGTAATGTTTGCTGCTTTAAGGATTGCCCATGATCGTTTAATAAACTCAACCATAACTTCTTTCTCTTCTTCTTTTGATACGAAGTCAAAGGATATACAGTTGAAACGAGATTGGACATTATCAGGGACTTTATTTATGTAGTTACAAGTACCTACGAATCTTGCGTTGTGTGCAAACTTTTCAATTGTACCACGAAGCGCCTTATAGAATTGATCTGAGGCACCGTCCATCTCATCAAGAATAACAACTTTGTAAGCTTCAGCTCCATCAAGCAATGAAATGGTTGAACACCAGTTTGTTATTTTTTCTCGGATAATGTCAACTGAACTTTCATCAGATACGTTAATGTAAAGTACTGGGTACTTACTTGCTAATACTTTAGCTAAAGATGTTTTGCCTAATCCTGGGGATCCGTAAAACAAGTAGTTTTGATGTAAGGCCCCATCGCCTACAACTTTTCTAATTCTTTCTGGAAGAATCATTTGTTCCAGATTTTTTGGTCTGTATTTTTCTGTAAATAGTTCTTGAATCATTTTAGATTTTATTTTAATTTATATTCATACAGTATACTATAGTTCTATCTAAAGCTTGGACCACCAAACCAAGCAACAAGAATTTTCTTTTTTCCTTTTGTGACGGGCGTTACCTCATTTTTTAAATATGCAGGAAAGAAAGTACAATCACCTACTGATCTTGATGTTGTTATCTCAACTGTGGACTGTATGTTAAAATCACCACCTCGGTAATCATCGCTAGCAGTTAAGTTAATAACAACAGCAATCTTTCGATTATTATGTGGGAACTCATTACCTAAGTCAATGTGTGAATTGATAAAATCACCTTCGTTTAATTCCATATAAACAATGTGTTCAAACATTTCAATATTTTCAAACTTAAATGTTTGGTCATTTGCTTCTAAAGCAAGATCGTATATTTTACCATAGATCCAAGCATTATCATCAACATACGGAATATATGATATAATAAACTTGCCATCATCAGTACCTAATACTACCGATTTCTTTGGAACAGATTCCAAATCTATTGCGTCAATGACTTTTATTAAATCAGATTTATCAAAAGTACCTTCGGCTACAACTGGGTGTAGCAAGAAGTTATTTCCTTCTTCAGGAGTTTCTCCAATTCTTAATCCCATTCTTTTTCAAATTGATACCAATGATCTGCACTTGCTGCGTAATCTAGAGCACGACTACATATACGAGTCGTTTCTTCATCAGTGATTAATATTACATATTCTTTTGCTATGCTTATTGCCCGTTCCCATGACTCATCATGTGAAAGTCCTTCTGTTTTCATTACGTGATATCTAGATGACATAAAGATACCTCCTAATATAGATTTTACAACTCTATCAGTATCATAATATCTACGGCCATCATATTGCCCATCACCAAAACGAAAATCTTTTCTACATTCAACAACTCGAGTCTTAAGATCTTCAATAAAAGTAGGATTATATGCTAACTCATCCCACGCGCACATCCCGTCAATTTTTACTTCTAACATATTGTTTATTTTTAATTATAGTTAAATATAATACTTTTATTTGGGTTATGCAAATTTAATTACTCAAAGTTATTAACAATTTCATGCTTACTTAAATCTTCTCTATCATTAGACGTAAGAAGATTAAACATCATACATACTTCTAATATGTAACAGCTATGCTCAATGTTTTTGTTATTTGCGTGGCCTAATGTAAGATGCAGCGCAAAAAAAGGATCTCGTGATAAACCAAACTCTTCTCGAATATCTTCAACTTCTGGTGAATGAACTCGTAACCACCAATGTTCTCCATTAGACCTTGGTTCAATTTCATAATAGAATGTTATTTCAGTACCGTGATATTTCTTTGCAAGTATATCCCATTTTTCTGTATCGGAATAACGATCCGCAATAAACGATATGTGAGTTCCTCTTAATGTTTTATTTAGTTTTAGGCTAAATCGTTTTTCCAAGAACCAAGCGTAATATCTTTCAAGATCACAATCAGTTTCAATTAGTGCATGCTTTTTCCATTCACTTTGGTTATTGTGTTTCTTTGTTTCGTTTGTAGGAAAAAAGTTTAATATGCCTTTTGTCTCTATTACCATTTTTTATTTTAAAATTAATAAAAAAATCCCAGAGTATAAACCCTGGGACAGTTATGTTATTAACAATTATTTTTTTAGTGGCTCAATCTTAACAGGTATTCTGCCTATTTTAAGATTTCCAGATAACTTGTGGAAAGTTTCTTGTTTTAAGTCAATGTACTTTGGGTTTGACCCATTGCAGTCAGTAATTTCAACGGTGTCAACTCGGTTGTTGATTAAGTTGGTTACTGTAAAGAATTGACCTCGTGATCCTTTGTAATACGCAGCCGTTGAATGTAGGCGATGTACTTTTGGGTGTGGCTTTGTGTTATACCAGGTTGCGGTACAACTGTGCAGATTATAGCTACTGCTCACGTCTACAAACGAACTCATCCCGAGAACGATTGAAATAATGATGATTGCTTTTTTCATATATTTTATATACATAATTAGTTAAAAAGTTTTTACATAAGAAAAAAACCCAGGAACCGAAGCTCCTGGGAAAAACTCGATACACCTTAATGTATCAAGGAATGTTTTTGTTACATGCCCATACCTGCATTTTGTATTTGCTGAGCAAGTTTCATATCTTCTAGATCTTGTTGTGCTTTTTCTTTCATGATTCTTTCATTTGCAGCAATATCATCTTGAGTTAATTTCAAGTATTTGTCTACAATGAATTTAGGAGCAAAGTAAGGAACGTCAACGTCCATACCTGTCGCATCCTTTTTCTTATCCATAATACCCATCATTGAAGTAGCAAAGTCAACTCGACGTTGGTTAATGTCCATTTGTTTAAGTTCCTCGAATACGTTATCTTTATTAAAAGTTAATGCAAGAGTAGCTTTAAACAATTCATCTTCTGCTAAATCAGGGTATAAAAGACCCATTTGAATATACATTGGTTTAAGAAGTATTTCTTGGAATATAGATCTTAAACGAGTAATGAATTTAAAGAAACGGATTTCTTCACGGTCAATACCATCAGCTTGAGCTTGATAAGAACCACCGCCACCAGATTTATCAAAACGAGAAAATGGAATTTTTGAATCTTCCATAACTTTATCTTTAAAATAACCAAGAGCATCAGTATCGCTTAAGTCAAATCCATCGCCACCCATTACTGAGATATCTGGAGATTCACCATTTTTAGAAGGAAACAAGTAGTTTTTATAGAATTGCATTGACGGTGAACCGTTAATACTTAATTCACCAGAATCTTGGTCAAGATTAACATCTTCTTTATAAATGTTAATCATTTCTGCTAATGATTCTTTTGCCTTTTGTGGAGATTTAGTACCAATAGGAACAACCATTTTTAAACGGAACGATGAATTCATAATGTTCCAAATAATTCTGGAGTTCTCCATGATTCTTAATAAGTTGAATGAACGAACCATTCTTTCAACGTATGATACACGACCGGTGAAATTTCCTTTTGCGTATGATATGTAAATGATTTGAGTATCAAGAAGAACCCTTTTCATTGACGGTATATCTTCATACTGTACCCATATTTTTTTGTAAGTGCCATCTCCAGTTTTCTCAACACCAGGTCTTAATGAAATTGGATCAAGTTCTTTAAACCCTACAATGTTTTTTCCATCAGGATCGTAAATGATTTCAAAAGCAATAAAGCCATCAATCATTAACTGTCTAAAGTAAGCCCATCCATCATGGCCTTCAGTAAAGTGGAAGTGAGCATATATTTTTTTGAACTGCTGATTGATTTCTCCAACTATTTCTTGTGCGTTATCTGGAGAAAGTATTTCACGTACTCGAGAAACATCAACATTTGCAAAGTAATTTGAGTCATCATAAACAATTGCTTCATCAGCAACAGTATCAACGATGAATTCAATTTCAGGGTTCATCGCAAATTTTCTCAAATAATCTCTACGAGCTTTATAATCTTTATCAAAGAAGGCAATAAATTTCTTTTGCCCAACATCGGATAAAGCTAATGAATATAAAAATTCTTCGGGAAGATAACCTTGGTTACCGAATTCAGCTTCAGTAACACCAATTGCACGTGATTGTTTTACAACCATATCGTCGTAACGCATACCTAAACTTGCTAAGTTTTTTAAACTTTTAGATATTTGTCCGAATATAGGATTGACCCCTATTCTATCAATAAAACCTGCCATAATTTGTTTTTAGTTTTTGTATATATTTTATCTAGGTTTCTTATATTTTTTCTGATTAATTTTTGCTTCTTGTTGGTTAACTTTTTCTTTGTTCAATTCTGGTCTTGATTTTATGTACTCGCCCCAAACTTGACCTACAGATTTTCCTTTAAATTCTTTAGGTATGAAATACGGAATCATTTCCCAATCCTCAAACTCAATAATAACAGGTTGTCGCATTTGAGTTAATAGATAATTCCTATAAGCAAATTGATAACCAATTTTTGCTTGTTTGTTAAAGATTTTAATTGTAAAGTACCAATCAGTTAAATACTTCCAAGCTGTTCTTAAGAAACCTGGTTTATCTTGGTTTGCTCGTTTTTCCGCTTCTTCAATATAAGTTTGAAAAGTTCTGAAAAAATACTCTAGTGTTTGTACACGAGCCTTTTCAGGTAAGAAGTTTAGATTTAAACCTTGGACTATCATATTGCCATTTTTAGCAACAAACTGACTATGAACAAGAACCATTGGCCTCGTGTCATAATAATCAAGAAAATCTTTATAGAGAGGATTATACTTCCAAGTATAGATACGGCCAGGAATAAATGTTTTCATTTTCCTAACAGCAAATCTTTCTTCCGTTTCTAAAAATCCATGTTCTTGAAACGGTTTCTTGAAATACTTTTCGTTAAAAAATTGGAAAGCCTCTTTACGAAGCTTTCCTTTATTATCTTGTTCTTTATAAACTTCTAGAGGGCTTTTCATTTTTCTACTTTAAATAAGAAATCTTCAGTTACTACTAAAAACTTATAACCACGGCTTTCTGAAAATGCTTTTGCTGCTGCAAATTTTGCTCGGTTAATAATATATGTCTTAAGTGCGTAATTGTATCCTTTTAATTTTTTAGTTGTCAAATTCTTTCCTTCAAGAATCGGCATTTCCAATGAAGCCTTAGGCTTAACTTCAACAAAACAGTCAATAGGTTTATCACCTTCCATAATTCTCATATAGAAGTCAACATAATAAGTATGTTCTCTATGATCTATTGGGCTGATGTATTTTACGCCTATTGGTTCTGATGACCATTTTGATACCGATAGCGATGTATCACAGTAACGACAGAAACGATGTTCCCATGAAGAGCGGTATATAATTTTACTTGGATCACCAATATATTTTTCGGGATTAGCTAATTTGTAATACCCCTGTCTATAACCGCTTTTGTGGTTTGGTTTATTTGACTTAATATCACTCATTACAATTAATCTTAAAAGCTATAAAGGTTTTCGTTACTTAATGAAATTTTATTTGTTGCACTGATAGGATGTAATTTCCTCCAGCCTTTAGCAAATCCATTTTTAATCATTTGTGTATAATAAGCAAACGGATATTTTGATTTTTCAGGATTGAAAGATCTCCAATATTTTACTACATCCATTAAAGCAAATGCGATACAATCTTTACGATCTTCTTCATCTTTATACTTTAATCTTCTTGATGCTCCTTCTGCCATAAGCTGAAACATTTCGATTGCTCTACGAGTCAATTCGTCTTTTTCTTTTGATAATAAAATTTCTGTGCGAAATTCTTCGGGGTCTACGTAATTTGCCATAACTTTCTTAATTTGGGTTTAGTCCACTTGTTTTATCCTGTTCAGACTGGAGGCTATTAACGTAGGCTTTTAATTCATCGATGCATTTCACAATTGAGTCTGTCGACAAATTGGAGTTATCTTCAACTGTAGATTTTATATCAGAAAGTGCTGTAACAACTTGATTAACAGTATCCTTTAATTTTTCTACTATGCCAGTTAATTCATCTGGTGTGTTTTCGCCAGTCTTAGGGTTATTTTCAGTATCCTTTTCAGATTTATATACACCAGTTTCATTTAGTTCTGTACTATCTTTTTTTTTAAAACTAAAATTAGCCTCCTTAAGTCCAACAGTTCCGCCATCACCTTGAGTTTCTATTTCAAGATCATTGCCTGGTTGGGTTTCGGAGGCTTTTTTAATAACTTTAATATCACGAGGAAGTACTTTATTGGTTGTACCGTCTTCGTGCTTAATGATTATAGACTTGTCTGAAGGGTCAGTCCCTATAATTACTGCTTTTTTTTTTCAAACTCAACTTCATCACCTACAGATGCACCTTCTGCAACATAAGTTAAACTATTGATTTTGTTCTTAACATCATAGTAAGAATTTTTAACAGTAGCGATTTCTTCATCAATTGCTTCAACTAAAGATTTAACTTCATCAGACTCACGAATTGCTTCGTCAGCGATAGAAGTTAATTGATTTCTTTTGCTTTCAAGATATTCAATTGCTTCAAAAATTTCAGATTGTTTAGTCTTAAGTTCTTTAAGTTCTTTTTCTTCAACTTTCAAGAAGTCAGTATAAGCATTTCCTAAATCATATTTAGCAAATTCTAATACTAGGTTACGACTTTGTGTTGCGTTACAATCAGAATAGAATTTTTCTTCATTCATAATTGCATCAACTGTATTGATAAATGTTTTTTCATTCAGTTTGAAAACATCAGCTCTACGAGAAGGAATTCCTTTAGGGAATAACGATTTAACAAAGTCAAGTTCAAAAATAGAATCCCAGCTTTCAACGATTGTGTTAACCGCAGAGATTACATCTTTTTCTTCAAAACGGAAGATACCTGAATTTAAGTAAACAGTATGGAATTCGTTAAGTGTAACTTTTTTGTTGTTAATGAAGATTCCTAATCCGTCAGCTTCTTCAATAAGTTCAACTTTTTTGTCTTTGCTAAAGATTTTCATTTTGTTCTCAGAAATCTCAACGTTAGGTTGAGTTAAGTATCTAGAGATAAATGTAAATGAAGCAGGCAATGCTTTGATTTCGTTTTCATCTAAAGGACGAATGTTAGATCCTGTCTTAGCGTAAGCTTTACCGTGTACTGCAAAAATCTCAGAATTTTCTTGAACGATAATTGGAGAATAGATTTTACCAATGAAAGCATCGTTGCTACCAGCTTTTAATTGGAAGTTTCTGTCAGACTCAAGAACAACATTATATAAGTTTTTGATATTAACATCATAAACATATTTGTTAAGAGATTCTAAAAGAGCTGTACGGTTTGCAGCAGTTCTGTAGTTTAAGTAGTTTTCAACAACTTTCTCAACTCCAGAATAAACAAAATTAGAACGAGAATTTTTAGCAGCGTCTACAGCTTTGTAGATTTTGATGTCCTCTTCATATTTTTTGAAGTTAGTTTCTAATACTGCTAAGTTTTCTTTAACTGTAGGATCCCATTTGTACGGATCAAGTACACTAATAACATTTTCAATAACTGCCCACTCAGGTGCGTTATTAAATGCTTTTAATTTTTCAACAACATACTTAAATGTTGCGTGTTTAGCAACTTCTGATTCATCAAGTGATCCTAGTGCTTTTTTAACACCTAGGTTATTCATACCGTGTAATCTTTTCTCAATCGTTAAGAAATTCGACACTTCTGATTCTTGAATACCATCTAACTTTGAAATGATAGATTCTGCAATAGCTGCATCAACTTGTTCACCAGCAACAGCAGTTAGGTTAAAGGTTGCGTACTCACTGAATTGCTTTAATGCTTCGTTGCATATATCTTTCGCCTCAAGTGAATTTGTCAAGGAAACTAATCCTTCAATTCTTTGTTTCAAATTTGACATCTTATGGAAATTTTTTTCTTATTTTATATATCCTATTCTTAATTAAGATTTTTATCACTGTAGATAAATCTTACCCGTTGTGATTGATGTATTTAGAGTGCCATTAGAGACCTGCATATTTACAGATTTATTTATCCCTAATGTATTTGTGATAATGTCAATAGAAGTGATTAAAGTACCATTAACGATACCTGCACCAAATAACTCCAGACCTGTTGTTAAACCTTGCCCCATTAATTCAGATACTGATGGATTTAAGTTTGTTATAATCAGACCATCATCAACAGTATTATCAACATCAGCAGTAAAAACTAATTCTTGGTCAAGAACTAAATAAATACTTTCTGAGTTTGCGTCTTGTATCTTTAATTCAATTTCGTTAAGCGGAGTTGGGTAATATCCGCTTCCTGCTGATAAGACTGACGTTTCATATATCTCACCAGAATTTTTAACACTTAATGATATCTCAGGTTCAGTATAGCCTTCAGGTAATACAAATGGCTTAGGAAAAAGTTCAACTCTAATATGATCAGTGTTTGTGTAAACGAATCCTGACGCAAGTATCACAATTGAGTCAACGCCACCTGTGTCATTAACAATTGGTCTAAGTTTTGCGCCTTTACCCGCAGCAGAAACTGCATAAGCTCTTTGTGATTCATTTGGTATTTCGTCACCAGTTATTGTCAAGAAAGGAATTTCCCAATTATAATAACCGTTATTAGTTAAGTTCATTGCGATAGGAATCCAGTCGTCAGATCCTATAACTCGATAGTAAAGATTAACTCTTAAGATAGGTCCTGTGTTTGTCCAAGTTATCGGCAATACACCACCGCTAAAATACTTTTCACGAGAAACTGGTGATAAGAAATTGAAACGAGGATCTGCGTATGTCTCAGGCCATGATTCTTGTAATGCTCCTGCGTTACCTCCTAAGTTCATTCTATTTGAATTACTTCTTTCAGATGTATGATCAGTTACAGGATAGTATGTCTCAAGTTCTAAATCAAATGTTACTTTAGTTCGAGCGTTTGCTTGATACGTATAATCAAAAGTTCGTTCAACACCATAATCATCAGAGAACCCAACTTGACAAGGAACTCGGAAACCTCTAAAGTTAACAGAGAATACCTGTGTCTTATAGAATGTTTCCATTATTGCTTGTTCAATTTTGAACGCATCTAGGTTAGTGTCAGTTTCAATCTCAACACTAAATTGCATTGTGATTGGCAATGAATTAATGAAAGCGTTAAATTGCTGTAGCTGTCCATTTACTTCTTTAACATAAGTACCGCGAACAAAACGATGGGTTAACTTACCTGTGTCAATTGATTTGCTTGACATTGTTACAACACCACGAGGGATAACATCATAGTTACCGTCTGCATGTTTAGGATTTATACAGTCATTCCATTGAAGGAAATAATCTTGCATGAATCTTTCATCACCACCTTGATTATAGAAAAATGGAACATACACAATATCAATTGATGTATCTGATAAAATGTTTTCAAACATTACTTTGCCATTTAACAAATTTACCAGTCCTACAATTACTGCTCGCGAATGAACATTATCCGTGTTGTATTTATGTAAAAATTCTCCCATGATTTATATATCACTCAATTTTATCTATACGAAGATTAGAGAACCCGTTATTTTTTCCAATCTCAACTCGGTAGTCAAATATTTCAGTAGGTAACTGACTGTGGTTAATTACGAATATGTTTACATTTAATTCTCTACAAGAATTTGAAAGTACTTTTAAGATATGATAAATTCCATCGCTATCAATAGATGAAAAGATTTCATCAAGGAAGATAAGGTTAACACCTGGGAATTTCATTTTCATTAAACGAATCAATGCAATAAGAACTGCAAAGTCAACTTTCTTTCTCTCACCTGTACTTAATTGTTCAGCTGTTACTAAAAATCCTAGTGTTTGTATTTCAGCTTCAAATTCTTCATTAAATGTTACACGATATTCCATGTTAAGATCATGAAGTACTTTCTTAATCTCTGCATTTAAGATCGGTAATATTTTACGAATAGCTTCTAACTTAATACCTTTATCACCAAAGATTTCTTCAACGATTTTATAGAAGTTTGCTTTTTTATCTTCAAGATCTTTTCTTTGTGAAGCTGCTTTCTTTTTATCAACTGAATCAGTAATGATATTTTGTAAACTTTGAGTTTGCATATCACTATCAGTACTTTCAATATTATTAAGACTGCTTATATCATCATTAACAATTTTAAGTTGAGCGTCAGCTGTAAACTTTTTTGTATTAAGATCATCGTATAACTTTTTAAGGTCAGTTCGTTTTTCCTTAATCAGTGTTTGTTGTTCTTTAACATTATTAATTTCAGATTGAGCTGATTCATTACTTTTAAGATATTCATCTAATAAATGTTTGTGATAATCAGTTGTTAAGTCAGACTCACAAGTTGGGCATTTACCTTTCTCAAATAAGTTAATCTTTTCAGTACGGTGACGACATTCTAACTGAATACTTGAAAACGTTTTATTCCAAGAGTCAAGTGAGTCACTAAGATCTTTATCCCTATCTTGAATCTTTTTTAAGTTATCTTTTGCTTTTATTAAAAATGCGGTTATCTTATCAAGCCTTTCAGATAATAATACTTTTCTTTCTTCACCGGCAACTTTTAACTTTTCGTTTAAAGAATCAAGTTCTTGGTTTGATTTTAAGATAGATTGTTCAAGTACTGAAATTTCTGTTAAGATGTTATCCGATTGCTCTTTAAGCATTTTAATTTGATACTTAACTTTCCATTTAATTGCACCAATGATTTCTAAACCAAATAGCCTATCAATGATCATTCGTTTATCGTGTACTTTCATACTCAAGAAACTTTTAAAGTCATTGATAGAAAGACTTATCATATTATTGAAAACATAATAAGGAATTCCAAGAATTTCATCTTCAAGGAATTCCTGCATATTTTTCTTTCCTGCTTGGTCGTAAGCAACTCCATTAACAAACAAGTTAAAGATTCCTGGAGCGATACCTCTTTCAATAGTAACGATCGTTGTTGGATTCTTTTCAAGAACAATTTTAACGTAAGCAGCTTTATTAAACCTATTTGGAATATCTCTTAATGGTTTGTTATCAAGTTTGCCATACAGACCAAATTTGATAACATCGGATACCGTACTTTTACCTGCGCCGTTTGAACCTACAACAAGATAAAAGTTTCCTTGTTGGTCATCAAACACAATCTTTTGCAAGTTGTTTCCGTATGATCCCATATTTCTAAATTCAACACTACGTATTTTCATAAGATCGTTTTTCTTCCATTTCTTTTGAAGCTTCGTGATACATACGAACACTAACTTCTTTAAGCTTTGATTTGATTTGGTCAGTGTACGCTAATCGGTCAACGTAGTTTTCAATCATTTTAATTAAACTGATTTCCTCACCTATCGCACTATCATATTGTTCCTCACCATCATCAGTCGCGTCTTCGGATATAATGATGTGATTAATTCTACGGTAACCTGAAAAGTTTTCAATGAATTGACCAAAAGGAAATTTCAATGACCACTGTGGAGTTATTAAGATATCAACGAAGTTGTTTTTGAACAGCTGTTGTAATTCATCAATGCTACGTTCAAGAATCCATTCTAATCGGTATCTTAAAAATTTAGGGGATACAGTATTTTCCCAACATCTTTCCTCATCAGTTTCTAAATCGAGCATCCAGATTGATTTTGGATTTCCACTATCAGAACGTGTTAACTCATAAGGAGTCCCTAACATTCTAACGTTTTTATACTTTTGAGCAAAATGTATATGTCCAGAATAAACTCGATGATATCCGTTGAAACATTCAATTTCTGTACCTTCTTCAACTTTTACATAACGGTTAAAAGCAATACCTTTAACATCGCTATGGCAAAACATTACATCAGCAGAATTAGCAGGGTCTTGAATTATCTCACGAAAATCTCCATGTTCCTCAACCCACGGTAAGAAGAATAATTTCTTTCCCGTTTCAATTGACTCCATCATTTGTGGACTTTCAAAAACATGAAGATTAGGTACATGTTTAAAAAGTTTCATTGAGTTAATTTCATTGGAGTACTTCATGAAAATGTCATGATTACCAATGATTGAATATACAGGTAAGATTTGTGACAGTTCTTCCATCAGGTCTAAACCTTTATTCATCACATACAAATTAATCGACTGTCGTGAGTCAAATGTGTCACCACAATGCACTAAAATGTCACCGGGACGGAACTCAGATTTGAGAAGAGGAAATAATTGTTCTTTAAAGAAGTTTTCAATTATGTCCATCCACTCACGTGAATTAGAACGGACACCAAAATGAGTGTCCGTTATCATCCATACTCTTCTTACATGCTGTTGTATAATCATATTAAAACAGTCTTTTAATTTTTCTTTTCTTAAAGATCCCGTACTTGTTGTCAAGTTCTTTAATTATTTTTTCTTTATACGATGGTCCTAATTCTCGGTAGAGATCATCATATGAAATACTCATGAATTCTGCAACATTAATAAATTTCTCAATTATTGTTACTTCATTTGTTTCTGGTATTCTTTCATCAAAGTAATAGTAAAGATTTGCGATTTCACCTTTAGGAACTTTCTTATTCTTAGAGTATTCTTCGTAGTACTTTGATTCTTTAAATATTGTATAGATGTCTTTTTGGATTTGCTTTTCACTATAATCTTCAAACATATCATCAGACGTAGCAAAATCTGGGTTAATGTTTATTTTACCAAAGACTTCATATTCAACTTCTCCAGAATTAAACTTATTATTAAAAATTTTATCTTCTTTCATTAGTCATTTATTATTTGTGAATCTGCGTCTTCAATGATTCTCATTAGATCATAATTAATCAGAAACTTTTTTCGTGAATTTTTATAGCCATCATCTCGGTTAGCAATTAGCTTTAAGATATATTCCCGATTTGCGTGCATCATCTCATCTTGTATAATACCAAACATAGCATCAACTGTATGGCCTAATGCAGCAGATTCAGATATGTTTGTTGCGTTTAAGTCGGTACTACCGAAACCACTTCGGTTAACCTGAGTTGCTGTTACGATACACCATTCATTTCTCATTGCCATTGCTCGTAAGTCTTCTGCAATTTGTTTAATCTTCATGTATGTATTTTCAGAATTGGGATTTCTCCAGTTTTTCAAAATGTTAATGTAGTCAAGAACGATAACCTTAAATTTAATACCTTTAAGTTCTTCCATTTTCTTTAACCACATTTCAACATCAGGAACACCTGCGGCAGAGGTAGGGAATTCTTTTACATAGATTTTACCTGGTACCTGTAAACTATCATAACCAAGATTTGATAATCTTTTCTTTAAGCCAACTTGATCATCAGCAATAGGTCCATATTCTTTCATAGGAATACCTAAAAGGTTAGCTCCTAAACGTTTTGTTACCTTTCGGTCCCTCATCTCCAATGATATAACTGCTGTGTTATATCCCATCTTAACGCTGTTTGCAGCAAGGTTGGCAAGCCAGATTGACTTACCAATTTTCATTTCTCCAATAAAACAGAACAATGCTTTTGAGTAGAAACCTCCACCTAATACCAAGTCAATATATTCATACCCCGAACTGAATGTATCAGTGGAAGGTTGTAAGTGGGATTCAGGGTTAAAGAAGTCAAGACCTTCGTCAAACCCAAACTGAATATTATTACGATCATTGATAATAGCTTTTGCAGTTTGAACTACATTGCTGATATTTTCCTGGTCAATTTTTGTTGTTTTTAAATATGATATTAAATCATACACAGATAGGTCAAGATTTTTATATTCAATCCAGGCATATGCAGATTCTTTCAACCAATCGGCTTCATAACTTTTTAAGTTAGTTTCAAAAATTAAATCTAACTTATCAGATGACAGTTCATCGCCCCAGCCTTTTGCCTTTGCATTTTCAACAAGTTGTTGTTTTGTGGGTGAAGATCCATACCGTTCAATAAATTCGGTTGAGAGCTCATATACTTTTTTCAAATCCTCAGACTCAAAAAAACGTGGCTTAACAATATTTGTTAGCTCGCGTTGTTCCATCAAGTAGTGATAGAATATCTTTTCTAAATGTGTTGCTATCATATATTATTTTTATACATTAAACTGTAAATAGTTTACAGCCAAGAATGTGATGTTACTCGATACGAATTCAAACTTGTCTTCGTAATTTTAACATCTCGTGAATCAGACTCATCTGCTAATTCTTCTAAAAAATCTCGAGCATCTTGTATGATACCTAAATGTTGTTTCATTATTGGCCAAACTCTTTCAGCGGTAAAATCTTTTTCAAGTAATTCTTTTTCTTCAAGAGTTGTTATTAAAATGTATTCGAGATCCTGTGGGCTAGGATAGCCGGGAAGCTCCTGATAAATCTCAAGAGCATATTTCACCGGTAGTTTATTTCTATTAATCCTCATCTTCGCTATCTAATTCTAATCCATCTACAATCTCACCAAGATCGTCAAGTGAACCGATATTAGGTAGCATAAACATTGGCTTAATTACGTTTTCATCAAGGTAAGTCAATACTTCGTGCGTAATAACTTTCTTTGTAAATAATTCAGCAGGTGGTACATTAGCAGCTAAATGTTTAACTGCAATTGATCTTGCTGTTGGTTTGTCTTCAAAGTACAATGTTTGTTCAACACCTTTATCGTCAACCGCTGTGAATTTTGTTTTGATTCCTTTTTCGTATCCTTCAGTGCCTTCTTTGTAAGCTTTCAAGAAATCTTTTTCTGATAAGATTTTACCTCTTTGAATTCCACAAGTTTCCCAATTAATGAATTCCTCGAGACCTACGTAACGGTTCATACCGCGATAGAAACTGATGTGGAATTTAATAGAAAGCGGACGAGCAAAACGATTCTTTGCAGGTTTAGATGTAACGATGATTCCCGTTTTCATTGCGAACCCGTTAGATCCTGTTTCGCCTTCTTTCAATCCTGCTTTTGATAATTGTAAGATAACAGAAGCATTGTAGATTGCTCCACCTCCACCAGATATAGTTTGCCCTGGTATGAATGATCCGATACTTGCGTATGTGTGGTTTGTAAAGATAAAAGGAATTTTAAACTCAGCAAGATCCGTAGTGATAACTCGGAATAAAGATCTTAAATCTTGTTGCTTTGTCATATCCTTTTTCTCAGATCCACTTGCAGCATCAGCTCTTTCTTTTGTTGTAGCCAAGTTACCAAGTGAGTCAAGAATCAACATTAATTTTGGAAGTTCAACTCCTTTTTCTTTTTGCTTACGCAATAGGTCAGTTAAGTTTGACACAAAGTGACGAACCTCAAGTGAAGTACTTACAGGTTGGTAACGAACAAGATTAGGATCAATTCCAAAGTTTTTCATAATGTCTTCATCAACCGCAGCTTCAGAATCACAATAGATTATTTGATAACCCATCTTTTGAGCTTCGCGACAAATGTTTAGTGTAAGGAAAGTTTTACCTGTTCCTGATTCTCCAGCAAGACAAACAGAACGTGAGTTCGGAATTCCGCCAAATAGAGATCCTGTAAGTTGAGCGTTTAACAGGTAGTTACCTGAGTCAATGTATTCGTCAATTTTAGAGAATGCGTTCTGTGTGATAATTGACCCCTTAGGATTTACTTTGGATAATTGCGCATCAAGTTCATTAAATGAAAATTGTTTTGCCATGTTATTTTATTTTTTGTAGTTCTTTAATTGTAAGTTGAATATCCGTGATAATCGAATACAATTCGTTAGTTGCTTTTTCAGAATACGAATCCTTAGCAATTTGTAAGGATTCGTTTAATTTTTCATCAAGCAATGTAAGTTTTGGTACTTCCTTTATTACTTTTACCATTTTAAAATAGTTGGGTTCTTATAATTAATTCTGGTGATATTGGAGAAAGACCTGTAGCAACAATGAATCTGTTTATTGGGTCAATCATGCATTTCGCAAATTGTAAATCATAATCAACAGCTGGTGCAAGTTCAATAGGATAGTTACCTGGAAGATATGCAAATACATTTTCTCCACCGTTTTCATTTTTTGCGTAATAGTAACGAACCTTATCACCACTTTTAATTAATTGATACTTATCTTTCCATTTACTGTTATTCATCAAAAAGTTATGATAACCAGCAGCACGAACGTGCATAGGACAGTGGTCATTAAGTATTAACTTTTTGCGATCATCAGCAATTCCTTTTTCATAATCACTAATACCAGACGACATTGAGACATTTTCAATTTGGTCAAGATTAAATGCAGCCTTTTCTTTTTTAAGAGAGTCAGCAAAAACGCGCATGTTTAATCCTTTCTTTTCCTTAAACAGTACTTTTAAGAAGTCTAATATTTTTTTACGAGCAAATGCTGGAGTAGAAGATTGTGCGATTTCAACACCTGTTGCTTTTAGTTTAGCTTGAGGTTCATAATAATATCCATCACCTTTACCACTTTTCCAAGCAATGTCAAGTACATATTTCTTTTTCTTCAAAAAGATACCTGACCAAGAAATTGTTTCCATTTCTAAATCTTGAATGTTATCTGTACCTCCTATAGCTGCAAAGCTATCAAAGTTTTTATCCAAGTAGCCTTTTAATCGCAAACGGTAAATACCTAAAATTAATTGTCTTGGGTCACCTTCCCAATCACAGCCTTTTACGATATCTTGGAATGTCATATAACATGAATCCGTATCTCCGTAAACTGTTACTTCACGACCTATTCTGTCAACTCGAGTAAGTCCAAGTTTTTCATGTACTTCTTTATCACGATGCCAAAAATCCATGAAGTAACGGTTGATGATTTTCTGAGTAAGCTTAATCATTTCTTGACCTTGTAATGTGATTGCCTCAGCAACACGAACATTATATCCAACAAAGTAAGGCGATGCAGTTGCGCCGTAAACGGAGTTAATGAAAATCTTAATTGCTTGTTCTTCGTTTTTCTTAAGATTCATTAAATATGTTAAGCGATTAATTTCTGCAACGATTTCTTCCTTACTTGCGGTTTCGGGATTTATCTTGCAGTGTTTCATTAATCAGCTTTCCCGATTATCATTTTTGTATCTGTCTCAAGAGAATGGAAGATTAAACGGTCTTCGTTCATATAAACCATTGTGTCTTCTTTATCAACGAAGATGAACTGAGATTTGTAAACTGATAGCTCAACATTTGCTTCAGTGTTGTCAATTGATAATAAGTTTAATTCAAACGATTTACCACTTGCGTTTACATTTCCGCCATTAACATTAATAGTTAACAATTTTTGGTCTGAGTCAATTTTTGTTAATGAATTAATGCGAGCTTGAATTTCTTTTGTTAATACGAAATTAACTTCAGCTGCAGCAGTATCAGCAATACGATCCATCATTTCATCAGTGATGTGTGTGAACAATCTTAAAGTAGCACATTGGAAAGCGATCTTTAAATTTTCACCTTGAAGTACAAGATCAGTACCTACGTTTCCTTCAGGAGTTTTTTCCAATTTAATTGAGAAAGTTAAATCAGTTCCATTAAAGTGTGAGAATGAATTGATTAATTTATCAACTGAATAAACACCAAAGATAATTGGTTCATCAACAGACTCAATGTTAAATACTCGGCTCAATTCAATTTTTGAGGATTTCACAACAGATCTTTCAGGTGTGTGAGATTTTGCTTTTAGGTACCCGCCTTCAAGTTCAATTAGTAGACTTCCAGAAATTGGTGAGAATCTTTTTAAGAAGTTAGTAAATTCTGTTGCGTCAGTTAACTGCAACTTTAAAGTTTTAGTACCTTTACGTTCTAATGTTTCCATAATTGTTTTTATTTTATTTTGATTTTAATTTATATACTTAACTACGATTTTAGTTTTCATCTTCTTCATATTCATCGTCACCAGCATAAACGGCAGATGCTCCAAAAACTTCAATGCCATCAATTTCTTCTTCTTCAGAAAACAAGTTGGTTGTTGAATTAGCTCGGTTTGTTGTTGCTCTTGCTAAAGATGTATCAGTCATTTTACTAAATGCTTTAACTGCAACGGCAAGTTCCTTTTTCTGAGTTGCTAATTCTGCTGTTAATTTTTTAATCTTTTCGCGTGTTCTTTGTAACTCATCATCAGATAATGATTTTAAATAGATTGAGTCAAGACGACGGCGAACATTAGGATACCCAACTGTTAAGTCTGTTAAGAAAGAATCAATTTCGTCATCAGTTCTCATTTTCTTACCTTTAGCTTCAAGCATGAAAAGCAAATACTTTTCTTTGAGTTTTTGGAATATTAATTCTTCATCAGTTACATTCATATGATATGTTAACTTACGAACCCTTAAATCTCCAAGACGATAACGGAAGTCATTAATGTAATCTTCAATTCTTTCGTATTCAATAACTAAACCGTCTTTAACAAAGATTGGTGTTTCTGTTACCAACATTTTTGTTGCTCGGTCAATTGCGATTACGAAAGATTCCCAGTCCTCCTTTGAACCTGTCATAGTAACAGTCAAGTCAATTTCATTCAATGAATTATTAATCAGACGAACATTATATCCAGATATAATGCTGTCAAGTTTTTTCAAGAAGGACCCATATTTCATTAATGGTGGAAGTTCAACAATTCTTACTGTTTTATTTTTGTGATTAATTTCAAGTCTGCCTTCAATTAGGAAAGACTTATCCATACCTTTATAACGAGTTACCTTACATTTAGATCCTTTGAAGTAAGGAATAAGTTCAGATATTTCACCATCTAGGAACTTTTGAACGTCGGACAGATTTCGGGGCAACACAGTTGATTTATAGCCTACAGCAATACCAACGATTGTGTTTGTTAAACCAATAGGTAAGTCAACCCATAGCGGATCATAAGAACCTTCAGCATCTCGAGTATTTAAGAAATTGTTTTTACGAATCTTATCCGCAATCGTAGGATTAATACGGATAGAAGTGTAACGAGCAGCGGATGCTTCTTGCGTTACTGGTGATCCAAAGAATCCATCACCGTTTAATAGTTGCTCACTGTTTCCAAACGGACGAGCAAGTCGATTAATTGCTTTTGTTAATGAAGCATCACCGTGGTGATATCCATCACTCATACAGGAACCTACAAGTGACATTGTTTTATTATAAGCAGCTGGTGCGTTTATCACAATAAAACGTTGAACATTTGTTAGCGCATCATAAAAATTAGGAATCCCTCGATTCTCTAAAACATACAGTGCATAGTTTCTGAAGTTAGTATCAATTTGTCGAGAAATGTTTAAAGGATACGTTTTCTGTTTCAAAGTATATAAGATTTATTTCTAATTATATACACATACCTTATTAGAGTTCTTGATTGTTATTAACAAAAAAAGGGTTGCCTAAGCAACCCTCGTAAAATAAGTTTAATGTTTTATTAGAAAGTTTCTGTTAAAACATAAATAGTGTTTTTATCATTAGCCATATTGAAATAGATTGCGTCAGTTGCTTCTCTTTCATATTCCATTCCGCCGCCGTTCAAGATAACATTTTCTCTTTTAGCAATAACTGTGCAAAGCGCAGGTTTAGCATCACGAGATGTTTGTTTAACTTCAAGATCAATTTCACCTTGAGAAACTTGAGCTTTATTTGCGATAAAATCAAGTTCAACACCATTAGGCGCATACTCAAAAGTATCACCTCCTTTTGCTTTCTTGAAAAAAGTAGCAAATACTTTCTCATCACCACCGCCAATTGCAGCAGTAATGTCGCCAAAGTTGTTTCCTTCGTTTAAATTAGATTCATTTAAGAATCCGTTAAAATCGTGTACGTAATTCATTTTTCTTGTTTTTTTTAATATATAGTTAAGCCGTCCATTGATATATTTTTATATCCTTTAGAATTTAATGCGTTAACAAGTTCTTCTGCAAAAGAAGAATCAACGGCGTTCTCAATACGTTTTTGTTGAGCAAACATACTTAGCCATTCGTCTAACTCAGCACTAGTTGCTTCTTTATAATCGTAATCGTTTATGAACATGTCAGCAACTTTCTTAGCGTTAAAATCGATCCAATCTTTTCCTTCATTTATGAAGCTTTCAAATGTTTTAATGAATTTCATGTTTTTATATTTTATTTTTATTATATATTAACGTCATCAATTGACATATCTTTATAGCCTTTAGATTTTAAAATGATAACAAGTTCTTTAACCCAAGATGAATCAGGCATATGCTCGATTCTTTCTTCTTGAGCAAACATTTCTAACCATCCGATTAAGTCTTCACCTGTTGCGTCATTTCTATCATAATCATTAGTGAATCTACTTGCCATTTGAGCAGCATCAAAATTCATCCAATTTTTACCTTCAGTTATAAAGCTTTCAAAAGTTTTAACGTAGGTGTTCATTCTTAATGTTTATTTTAACGACAGCAAGTATTTAAGCTTCATCAAGTCAGCTCTAATTTCATCACGAATGTTTGCTAATTCGCTATCTTGTTGAGCCATAAAAGCAGATGTCATAAAATCATCCATTCCTTCAATGAAAGCGTCAATCTTTAAGCTTTCGTAATCAGCAAATGAAATTTGTTTAACACCGCCAAATTTAGGTCTTTGATATTTTCCGCTATAAACTTCAATAAGACGATCAAGTTTATCTTCAAGTGCTTCATAAATATCACCAAACGCATTATGTTCAGCAAATGATTCAGTTTGCCAATGAAGTATCTTTAATTGGCCTTGCATTTGAATAACATTGCCTAATAATTCTTTTTCCATTTTTATTGTTTA
>Ga0181348_1000113_pt1 | contig 29834 bp, 42 predicted proteins | sample Su13VDMM110DN_FD_130092 | JGI IMG/M metagenome (GOLD analysis project Ga0181348, IMG submission 130092) | Freshwater viral communities from Lake Michigan, USA - Su13.VD.MM110.D.N | ecosystem: Environmental > Aquatic > Freshwater > Lake | place: USA: Michigan | collected 2013-07-16
GAATGAGAAAACCCTATTCTTGGATCTGAGCACACTCCTTCTACAAGATTAGTATAACACATATTATATTTATTGCTAACGTCAAACATAATATTAAAAAATGCTACTTTTGTAGCTAAATAAGTGTTTGCAAAATATTTTATTGTTTCTGATTCGTCTGACGAAACTAGTATATTTTTTGTATTTGGAAACAATTCGTCTAAAAATTTTAAAAGTAAAGTACCATCATTATTGTTATTATGACCTATTATATTTCTATTAGAATTTTTAAAATCTTCTATCGCATTATTGGCTGTTAAAAATTCTGGATTATGTACGACTTTTAAATCTGACCTTGTGTTACATATCTTTTTTGTTGTTCCAATTGGAACAGTAGATTTAATCACAAATAAAGAATCTGTTTTAAATGGAACATTATGAAAAAATGTTTCAATAATACTTAAATTGCATTTTCCGCCCTCTGCATGGATCATCGGGGTCGGTAAACAAATAAACACAATATCACAGCTATAAATATCTTCTAATGTAGAATTACTTCTATCTGGTTGTAAGTCATAAACTTTAGTATTATATTTTTGTTTTATATTTTGATATATAGCGTTTCCAACAAATCCATTACCAACTATACCAATATTAAACATTGTAGATAACCTATTTTTACTATTATAATTTGTTTATCCAATCTTGTAAAGAAATTTTTGGAATCCATTTTAATATATTTTTAGATTTAGTTATATCTGCCAAACTAATTCTAGCTTCACCAATTCTTGGTGGTATAAATTCATATTCTCCACCAATCATATTAGCAATATCTAATACACTATAATTTATACCAGTTCCAATATTAAATAATTCACCAAAAGCATCTTTATTGTCATTAAATGCAGCTAAAACATTTGCCTCTACAACATCGTTTACATGTGTAAAGTCTCGTCTTTGTAAACCATCACCAACAATAGTCATTTTTTTACCTTCTTCTAATTGCTTTAAAAACAAACCTATAACTGGAGCATATTGACCTTTGGTTGGTTGTCTGCTTCCGTAAACATTAAAATATCTAAAAGATATGGTTTCAAGACCGTATAAAGTATAATACATTTTACACAATTCTTCTCCGGTAGTTTTTGAAACCGAATAAGGATTCAAACAATCTTTCGGCATATCTTCTTTATAGGGTATATGGTTTTTTAAACCATATGCGGCAGAAGTAGAAGAATAAATAACTTTTTTAACACCACATTCTCTAGCAGCTTGTAACACATTACAAGTTCCTAATATATTTACTTTTGTAGCATATATGGGATTATTAATAGAAGGTTGTATCCTTGATTCAGCAGCTAAATGAAAAACATAATTTACATTCTTCATAATTTTTAATAGATTTTCATAATCACATATATCTATTTTATGGTTTTCAGCTTTATTGTTCCAATAAAATGTATCATGTGCGTCAGAAGACTCATTATCTATAACTACAACATTATGACCATCATTTAATAGGCGATCTACCAAATTAGAACCTATAAACCCTGCTCCACCAGTTACTAACATTTTCATTAAACACCTCTTATATTAGGATAATTATTTTTAAACCAATTACAGGTTTCTTCCAAACCTTTTTCAATATCTGTATATCTCTTTTCGTCCCAACCTAAATCAATAAATTTTTTATTTGAAGTTGGTTTTTTTATTTGTCCTTTTGGCTTTGTAATATCAAATTTTATTTCGCCTTCATAATTTAATTTTTTACAAATTAAATTAATAATATATTTTAATTTATATTCTTTTGTACAACCAATATTAATTGGAGAAGAGTCATTATAGTTTTCTAAACAAAATAATATAGAATTTGCTATATCTTTTACATATGTAAATTCTCTATATATTTCTCCATCTCCCCAAACAATAAAACTTGAATTATTGTTAATTTTTGCTTCCCATATTTTTCTTATTATTGCTGGTAGCACATGACTGTTTTCTAAATCAAAATTATCATTTTCGCCATACATATTGTTTGGTATTACAGATATGTATTCTAAACCATGTTGTTGTCTTACCGCTCTTAAATGTACATCTACCATTCTTTTTGCATAAGCATATCCATAGTTAGAATGATGTGGTGGCCCAATATGTAATTGTTCTTCTGTTAGTGGATAGCTAATATGCTGTTCACCTGGATATACGCATGTTGATAAGCAACATACCAGTTTTGGTATCTTGTGAAATGCACAGGCATCTATAACATTAGTATTTATTAAGGAGTTTTCAGAATAGAAATCTGACATAAAAGTAGTATTTGCTTTTACACCTCCAACTTTACCAGCTAAATGGATAACTTCGTTTGGTTTAATATCACCAAAATATTCAAAAACCATTTTTCTATTTGTTAGATCTAATATTTTTCTATTTGGGTATTTTTCATTTGGTAAAATATCTTTAAATGCATTACCAAGTAAACCAGAACCACCAGTTATAACGTACATGTAAATTCCTTATTTATGAAAAAAATAATTTGCAAAATGATAATCTTCTACAATATTTGTATGATCTACATATGTTTGATTTTCTACATCAAAAACAAAATATTCATAATTATTTAAATATTTAACGAGTTCTACCAAAGTTATACCTGCGTCTTCAAATGTTGTGCCATATTCAAATTGACCACATAAAATTGCCTTATTTTTTAATGCTTCTTCGCATCCCTTTAAAACACTAGATTCTAAACCCTCAGTATCAATTTTTAAATAATCTATAAAATTTATTTCATTTTGTTTTAAATAATAATCTACAGTTAAAACTTTTATTTCTTGTTGTAGTAACTCTCCAAACTCTCCAACCCTTGAAAAGAATTCTGGTCTTTGTACCATGCTACCTAAAGAAGTAAATTTTGAAGGATAGTATAGTGTAGTATCAATAACTTCTTCACCTAAACCAATATTATTTAATATACATTTTTTGTGTATTGCAAAATTAGCTAGAGTATTAAAAGCTGTTTTATTTGGTTCAAAACAATAATAGGTTGGATCACTATTTTGTTTCAAATTGTCAAATAAATTTACAAATTTACCTATATTTGCACCAACATCAAAAATAATTGGATTTTTATTATTTATATATTGTTTAGCTTTATTTATACAAAGAATATCATATTGTTCTGAACTTATATCTTTTCTCATATTTTTATCCATTGTTGTGGTATTAAATCTTCAATTTCTAATAAATTATTTTGTGTTCTTTTTGGGCCAAACCAATTTAATGGAGCAATAACTTTTTTATTTTTTGCTGTACTTAAATAGGCACCCCACCAAGAAAATGTTGAATTTGCAATTATAAAATTTTCAAACTTTGACATTAAGTATAAGTCATATATTTCTTTTTGTCTATCTATAAAAAAAACATTTTTATTTTCAAAAGAAATGTTTTTTTTACACCATTCTATATCATCACTAAAAATATAAATATTATTTATATTTTCAAAATATTTTAAACCATTATTATAATAATTTAAATTTAGATTTGTATGATAATTTGATAGCTGTAAGTAATCACCTCTTCTAATATGCATACTAATAGAAGAAGAAAAATCTATATTATTATATTTATTATCTATTTCTAGTTGTAATCCTATAGGTAATACAAACATTTGTTTTATATAATTTTCACAATGCTCAAAATATTTATAAGAGATATAGTGACCAACTAAACACATATTTGGTTTATATTCAATTTTATTATATTTTGTACTTGTATATGGTTTTTCAAAATATTTATCTAATATAAAATTTTTATTTATATTTTTATCTAATTTATGAAAGATTGTATCACCATAAAATTTATAATTTTCTCTGTTTAAATCTGGAAAAACAGCTTTATCATTATTTGCAATCGCAGCACCAATTGTTGACGCAATAATAAACATTTGATTACCTAAACCACTATTTGCCTCTGTATACCCAATAAGGTCGCAAGTAATCATACTTTTTCTTTCCAATAATTTACCATTTCTTCTATCATTGATTCAAAAGTGTATTCTGGTTGCCAGCCTAATATTTTTCTTGCTTTGGAATAATCTCCACATAAATATTTTAATTCCTCTGGTCTTTTAAATTTTTCATCTTGTATAATATACTTTGTATAATCCATATTTAATTGATCAAAAACAACTTTACACAAGTCTCTTACAGAGTATGTCTTACCTGTAGCTAAAACAAAATCATCAGCTTTGGTATGATTAATAATCGTATGCATACCTTTTATATAATCTTTAGAATGTCCCCAATCTCTAAACGAATCAAGATTACCAAGTATTAATTTATCTGTTTTACCTTTATAAATTTCTACTGCTGTTTTTACTACTTTGTTAGTTACAAAATTAGAACCTCTTCTTGGAGATTCGTGGTTAAACAAAATTCCATTACAAGCATGTAGTTTGTAAGCGTGTCTGTAATGTCTAACAAGACTATAAGCCAATAATTTACTACACCCATAAGGACTAACTGATTCCATAATAGTATTTTCATTTTGTGTACCATTTTCTTCAACAGAATTACCAAACATTTCTGATGAAGAAGCTTGATAAAACTTGGCCTTTGGGGCTATAGTTCTATAAGATTCTAAAATATTTAAAACGCCATTAGAATTACTTTGTATTGTAAATGATGGTATATCTGAACTAATTCTTACATGGCTCATAGCGCCAAGATTATAAATTTCATCTGGTTGTGATTCTCTAATCGCATGTTGTATAGAAAAAATGTCTAACAAATCTGCATAAAATAATGTAACCTTATCTCCTATATGTTGGATTCTTTGATCTTGATTTTCTGCTACTGAATGTCTTCTTACTGTACCAAATACTTCATAGTTATTTTCAAGTAGGTATTCTGCTAGATAGCTACCATCTTGACCAGAAATTCCAGTTATTAATGCTCTTCTTTTCATTTATGCTCCAAATATATTAAGTTGTGATAATTTAGTATAGTTATACGACCCACCAGAGTCTTCGTTTGTTTCTGGTACTTGATCCATTAAAAGTATGCCTCTTGCAGCATCTTCTGGTGTCATATACATATGATATCCTAATATCGATACATGATCTTCACTTGTATATGGAGTAGTTAAATCTCTTCCATCGTATGATGCTAACTTTAACCATTTAGCAGCATTTTCATCGTTTGTCAATATAATTCCACCTTTTCCAATTGGAATTCTTTTCTTTAATTGAAAAGAAACAACTTGTAGGGCATCACCACCCACATACATATCTTTAGTCCATCTTACAGCAGCATCCCAAATTCTAGTACCCTCTAAAGGGTAAAGACCAGACCATTCATAATCTCTAAAATGTAATTTACAATCAGTATGAATTATTTGCATTGGGACTGATATATATGTTCTATCTGGTATTGTTATAATAGTATTATTACTGATTTCTCCGATACTTTGCAAATATTTAATACTTAAAAATAAACCATGAGTACAGCAATCAGTGGTTATTGCATATTTTGAACCAGCAAAATCAGCTACTTTTTTTTCAAATATGTCAACTGCGTCTCTAGCGTCTTTCCAATCATAACCTTTTTGTTTAATTAATTTTAATTCTGGTCTTTGAAATTCTTTTGGAAGTTTTCCAAGAGGCCAACTATTATATTGATATTTATTGGTATTCATTTAATTATCCTTTTTTACATTCAACGTTTAAGCTTATTAAAACACCATTTTCTTTATCCATATGTGGCAAATAAGCTTGGGAATGATCATCAAACATATTGTGTTCTGTTAAATGCCAATCATACTTGTTTATGTTTAAAAATTTATTGTTTTCTAAAATACTGTGTAATAGATCAAAGTCATAACATATCTTATGATATACAATATCATCACCCATCTTCATTTTTCCATAAAGAGGACCAACAAATTTAGTAAGATCATATTTTTTATTTATATATAAATTACAAATTGCTTGAAAATTTGGTACAGCTATCCTCAACGTTCCATTTGGCTTTAAAACTCTTTTCCATTCCTTTAACAATAAATTTGCTTCATCTAAATCAAAATATTCTAATACATGAGAAGCATAAATCAAATCTACAGTATTATCATCAAAATTAAGTTTTGTTATGTCTTTATACTCTAAATGTGGATAGTCTCCACCATCTATGTGCACCCAATCGACACCAAAGTCTCTCCAACCACAGCCAATATTTATTTTAATCATTTTAAATACCTTTATTTTTTAATTTTTTTATAATTGAAAAGTTAATTTTTTGTTTTCTGTTAAATCTTCATATCTTAAGTTTATATAAACTCCTTATCATTTTCTAAACCATAATATGGACCTGTCTTGTACTCATATACAACAGTACCCTCTTCAAGTATTTCATAAGTATGACCACCATAAAATGTTATAGAACAATCCCCTTTATATAGAATTGGAGTATGGATAATAGTATCATCAATATCATACATATATACTTTTACACTTCCATCTATTACAACCCAAGATTCCTGAGCAATAATAGAGTTTGGACCATTTTTATATATATGCTTATGTGGTTTAAAAGTTGTTCCTTTTTTCATTTTTAAAGTAGCAAGCTGCAAAAATTCAGTATGTGGACAAAGGTTAGTTCTATCAGCTATATCTTCATATCTATTAATTAAGTGTAATAATTTGTTTGGTTCAATTTTTGAATATATTTTTTCTATCATTTTATAAAACCTCTTTGTCTAAGTAGTATACTATAATGTATAGCTAACTTAGCATCTTGCGAATCAGAAGAGCGTTGTTTAAATTGATTTCCATGAAAGTTGTATATATAGAATATTTCATTAATATATTTTACTTTATTAAAATTTTTGTTTTTTTCCCAAATATTAAAAAGTATTGGTAAATTTAAAGCTTGGTCACAAGCCATTTTAAACCATTCACCATTTATACCTAAAAAATTATTAATATTTATATTTTTAAAACATTTTGCTTTAAATGTTGTTAAATGACCAGTGATCCATTCTCCTTTATATGGGTTCCATGAATCATTAGGTATTTCTGTGTTGTTTCCTATTATACCATGTGAAAATTTATAATTACTATACACATATTCTAACGATGTATTGGAAGTATAGACTTTATCTAATATTTCTAATACATCGTTATTGGCAAACTCATCATCTGAGTCTAAAATGCAAACTATGTCTTCATCCTCTAGGGTATTTATAATCTCATATAAGTTTTGAGATTTATATTTCCTCGGCTTATTTAATATAAATTCAATATTGTCATTGTCTCTATACATTGATATGTATTTTTCAGTATCGTCGTCACTATCATTATCTACTATGATATGTCTATAACATTTTTTAGTCTGTTTTTTAACACTTTCTATACAATTAATCAAAAATTTATTTGGATTCCTGCCAATTGATAAAACAACAAAGTTATTCATTCATAATCCTTTGAATCCAATAAGACATCTTACACTTATTAAGATTATACTTAATATTATTCATTTCCTCATATTTTGTCAATAGAAAATCTTCATTTATCTGCTCCCAACTATCAATAAATAATATTGGTAAATCCTTAAATTCATTCATACATGAAGTTTTAATAACTATAGGTATTGTTCTTAAATACAAAGCTTCCCAAGTTCTATGACAATCAATGCCGTTTCCTCTTGGAGAGAAAACAAATTTTGATTTATACAATCCATCATAATATTGTTTCCAAGTTATGTTGTTATTATAGCATACCCAATTTTTATTAAAAAATAAATTTAATACATAATTTCTTTCTTTTAAATAAGTTGAAGGATTAAAATTTAAATATACTAGATGTGTTTTCTTTTCAAATGTTTTAGATAATTCATTTATATACTCTTTTTTATAAAAAGAGTTGCTTGGTAAACTAGAATGTTTACTAAACATGCTTTTATGAGTAAAATTGGATTCAAAATTTTCTAAACCAATAGGTATTGTAATAACGTTTTCATTATTTGTATCTTTATTCTGTGCATACCATAAATCAAACTTAGGCCCAGATTTTATGGTTTTATCATCTATCGAATAATCGCTATTATGTGTAATAAATTTTTTAATATATTGATTACTATATTCTGATATAAAATCTGTTTTGCAAAATTGAGTATCTTTAAAGTTTGTTAAATCAATAAACTTATTTCCACAGATATAATCATTTTCATTTATTATAGTTTCAAAAAAATTATCTAGCATTTTGATTCTAATATCTGTTTTACTAATAAATCAATTTTTTCTTTATATTGTTCATATGGTCTTATAGAATGCGAATCGTAATACAAACCATTTTTTAAGTCTTGTTCAGTATAATTAAAATTTTCTCTATCAAGTCTATGTCCATATCTACCGCCACTTCTATTTACAAATTTAATATTTTTATCTCCCATATTTATAGAATTTAAAATTTTATTTGTTGCATATCTTTCATCTGCAAACCAACCATCTTTTCCAGCTAAGTGACCTCCGGGGTCGGAGCCTAAATTGCTAGAGTGTACTCTCCATAACGACATTTCCCAATCATTTGGGAGTTCTAAAACTTCTGTAAATCTTTTACCAGTTGCTATATGATAACAGGAAGGTAGTTTTTTATATTCATCTAATGACGGATCTATATGAATATATTGATTATTATCAAAATCTTGAATTCTATTAATAAAATAATCTTTAGAAATTGGAAACATATCAATATCTGATAATATCCATGTTGTATCCTCTTCTGTCGTTGGGTGATAATACCTAACCCACAAAGTTTGTAAGTATATTGGGTAATCTTTTAGAGGCTTGTATCTTACAACTTCACCATATTCTTGTGTTGGCTCAAAATCAGAATCGGATACATACAAAAGAACTGGTTTTATATTAAATTTTTCTTTCCAGACTTTTGATACCAGAGGCCAAAAATCTAAATAAAATTTATTATCATCACTAGAAACGATAGCTTTGTCGATTTTCATTTTATATCCTTTATAAATCTATAATTACCAAATTTTGATTCTCTTGGAGAGAGGATTCTTTTTGTTAAATCACATTTGTAATTTTTATCAAAAGAAACAAGAGTTTGCCAATCTCCATATTTATTATCTTTATTAATATCATAAAATTGATGTTTGTCAAACTTATTTATTAAAAGTGATAATATTGATTGATCTTGTCTATGTTCAATACATTCACTATTATTACCATCTGGGTATTGAACACCAACTTCTGGTAGTAAGCATTGTTCTATCTTTGCATATCTGTACATTTCGTTTATAAAATTTTTATTTTCACTTGTTATATTATAAGCTTGAAAAGCAGCCCAGTATTGTGGCATTATTTCTGCCATTGGCGATTTAATAAATTTAAAACAATCCTTTGTTGTCCAATACTTGTTGGTTAACTTTTCATAAGGATATGTAAGGAACAAACAATCATCTATTAAATCTAGATGTATTTTTGTCGCATCTGAAACAAAGCAGTTTGTAGCATCAGAATAAATAAAAGAATTACTTTTATTTGCACAATTATGAATAGCAAATAATTTATAATAAAAAGCCTTTGGGTTATGTGCAAATTCTATTTCATTTGGTACGGGAATTAATTCTACTTTATTTTCAAATTGTTTAAAAATAGAAAGTTTATCTTTATTGCAGTTAAAATAATAAAGATAAACTTTATTATTGTAGCTGTAAAAAATGTAACTCTTTATTAAATTAACTGCTGAGTTAAGATAACTTTCACTAAAAACACTACACAAATCCATCATACACCTTGTTTTAGTTTGTTTATGTAAGTTGTAAATACTTCTTTTTCTTCTTTACGTTTCCACTCATTGTGTTCTGGGTTTGTAGACATTCCTGTTGGATTGAAATAATAAATTCCTAATATTTCATCTGCTTTAATAAATTTAGAACCACCAAAAGAACATCTTAACCAAAATTCCCAATCTGATACTGACTTATAATGTTCATTAAAATATCCATACTTATCATGTAAAGATTTTTTCCACATTGGATTATTGTGTGGTAAATTTCCTCTTAACATAGCTTCTTTAGAGAATTGTTCAAAATTGTATCTTTGTGTTATAGATGGGTTAATATTTTCCCATATAATATTTTGCTCTTGAACTATATATGAGTCATTATAGACTAAATCTATATCTTCATTTACAAAAAGAGTTGATGCTTGTTCTTCAATAGAATTTGGTGATCTTCTATCATCACAATTTACATTTGTAATATATTTACCAGTTGCCATTTTAATGGCTTGATTCCAAACAGCATAAATACCGGGATCATTTTCTAATCTTTTATAAATAATATTTGAATATTTTTTAATATATTCAAGAATTACTTTCTCTTCAAAATCTTTACCTTGTGGATTTGCATTTAGAATAATCCACTCACATTTATCATTGAAAATAGTTTGTCTTGTTACATCTTCCATTAATTGTTCAATATATTCATCTGCATTGTAAACAGAAGTTATAAGAGAAATTCTTGGAAGTTTAGAAATATCAATTTTTTCTACTTTTTTACCATATACAGAAACAACAAATTGTTCATAAATCTTATCTGCTGCAAACTCTTTCTCGATATGAATCATTAATCTTTTTGCTTGCGCTTTATATCTATCATGTGCCTTATAAACCTCTCTCATCTGCGCTGTGGCTGAATTTCGAATAGGGAAGGCCCATAGGGTATCCTTCTCGATTACACCTCCCCAGATCGCTTCCTGTTGCACGGGTTGAAGGGTATATTCTACTCTTGCAAAGTGTGGCTTGGTTTTTCCTTCTTTATTTGGACAATACATAAAATCAACAGGACCAGACCATTCGGTTGTTACAACTGGAAGTCCATAATATGCAGCTTCAAAGATTGGCAATCCATAACCTTCTCCGTGAGCAAAAGAAACCAATCCTTTAACTTTTGGATGAGTATATAATGCTGCCATTTCTTCTTCTTTCATATCTCCATGAAGAAGATATACTTTGCATTTTCTATCTTTGTATTCTCCCAAAATTTGATTAAGGTTATTTTCTGCCGATTCTCTATCAACGATAGAGGCACTTGCTAAATGAGTCTTGCAAATCATTCCTACATTCGAATCGTTTTTGAATTCTTCGACAAACCATTTAATGGTATTAGTCAAGTTTTTTCTTGGTCCTCCTTGTGCTACAACAAGAAAGTTAAAATCCGTTGTAAGTTGTAAATCAATTTGAGCAGGAGTGCATTTTTTGACAGGATAATTAACCACTTCGATTGGAGTAGTTGTTTTAAATCCTTCGATCTGCTGACCAGTTCTTTGATCTTGTGCATTGTATATTCCATTCTCAAATCCTTTTTTTGCAAAATTCGAAACAACAATAATCTTATCCATTTGGTTTGATGGTTGTATCCAGTGAGGAGAGATTTTGTTGGTTTCTATACCGGCCGTATATCCAATATTAATTGGAGCAATCTTTTTCCACTCATTCGGAATGGATATTTGTAAAGTCATATCGTATTGAGGCTGACCATTGCAAACTTGATTAAATTGTACGTTTTTTTGTACAAGAGAATCCATCCAAGCTCTTTCTTCGGTATCTTCGTGAATCCAGCCGCAATTTCCCCAAGGAGTAGGAGTTAGATAAATATCAAACAAATCTTCTCTTGTTCGTAAGGCTCTTAGAGCAAAGCGAGATTGAGAACCGTATCCACTTGCGGTATGAGATGGCGCAATGACCAATATCTTTTTCTTCATTTTATTTCCCTTAGTTCCCAAGACTTATAATCACGATTTGGCCAAGATCCACAACGATTATGTATATCGGTGAATATCTTATCCCAATTAGCCTTATAACCTTCGAAGCTAAAATTCTTTATAACATGATTCCTTGCAGATTGTCCAACTAATTTTCTTTGTTCTTTCGGAATATTTAGGAATGTTTCCAGTGCCGAAACGAATTGTTCTTGGGAGATTCTATCCTCATAGATAAATGGTACTTCTTGCGAACCTATTATGGCTCTTGAAGATGGTTCTATTTCTATACCGTATAAACCATTTTCGCTTTTTACTTGTTCTTGCATACCGCCAGTTTTAGTAACAATAATTGGAGTTTCACATGCAAGAGATTCCAGGGTAGCCAAACCAAACCCTTCTGCGTCTGAAATGTTTATTGTAGCATCAGCAGAATTGTAAAAATAAGCAAGATTCTGTGGAGGTACTTTTTGTTCAGAAATAAGCACTTCTCTATTTACTAAACCAAGCTCTTTTATAATGGCATGTAAGTCTTGTCCGTTTTGGTCTTTCGGTTCGGTATGCATAATCAAAGTCGCAGGTGTTCCAGTCTTTTTTAAAAACTCAGAGAACCACCAAAGCACTGAACCAGACATTTTTCGTCTTGCGTTTCTGTTATTCCAAAAAAAGATAGCTCTATCATCGGTAATTTTAAGATTCTCTTTTTTAAATTTTACTATCTCCAAATCTGGAAGTCTTCTGAATATGTTTGTATCAACTGCGTGCGGAACATATGTTCTTTCTACTTCTGGAGCTACATTTTTCACAATGTCATCTGTTAATTTCGAAATTGTTGCAATATGATCGTTAGAAAGATAGAGTTTGCGATTGAATGTAGGATATGGATAGTTATCCCAAACATGGTAATAAACCATAGGAACGTTTGATCTAACTTCGTTTTCAATATTCCATAACCAGCCCCAAAAACGAGGATCAGTCATAAACCAAATTATATCAGGTCTTTCTGTTCGCATAACTGAACGGATTAAATCTGGACTGCCATAACCATCTACAGGATATACCGTCCAATCCTCTCCCCACTGCTCTGTTTTCTGCGGTCTGTAATCAGGATGCTTAATAGCTCCTCCAAAAGATACGAAACTATACTTTCCAGTAGAAAGCATTGCTTCTATCATGTTTTTTGTCATATGAGCAACACCAGACGGGCTAAACGGATGATCGGAAAATGTTAAAATTTTAATCTTACTCACTCAGTAACTCCAATAAATTATTTATTACTTTTTTTATGTTTAACATATCATATTCAAAATTATGGACAATGCTTTGTTTTATGAAACTCACATTTTTCGCAAGACAAGCGATTTTTAATATGTTTGTTACTTTTAATCGCACTTACAGCTTTTGTCAATAGCAAATTTGCATTTTCCATCTTTTTATCTCCGCTCGTCACTCGGAAAAGCTCAACACGATTCTTTTTTGCTGTTCTTTTAAGAAGGCAGAAGTGTGTTTCAATAAGATCCAATGGAATATTAAGCTTTTTAGAATAAAATTTCTTGTATAAAGTAAGCTGATAGGTGGTCATAGGATGAGTTTTCTTTTTCATATCCCATCCCCACCCACAAGATTTGTGGTCTATAATATGATATTTTCCGTCAGAAGTCTTTAATATAAGATCGATAAAGCCTTTAAAGTTATAATCTTGACAATCATCGATTGATTCCATGAGTTGTTCTTCGCAAGCAATTACCTCGTATTCACCCAAATATTCTTTAATTGCCGCAAACAAATCCTTAAAGATATCTTTACCTTGCGTAACCATATCTTTGACCAACGTTTCGTTAAGAACAATTTCTGTTTTAACTTTTTCAATCGCATCTTTGAAGTTGGTTTCAAAATAATCACTGCAATCTTCTTCCTTTATTTTTCCAAGCATAGATTTTTCACAGGTTTCGTGCATACTTGTACCAAATATTGTGTATTCGTTTGAAGTAAATAGTTTTATCTTGTCTTGGTAAGTTAGTTTTCTTTTAAATGGACATTCATCCCAAGTTTTAAGTTCCGAAAAGGAAATGTGAGCCAAAGTAGCACCTTTTTTACATTATAACACAACTTCATTGATAAATGGTGTTTTATTTTATGTAAAATCTCTTAGATCTTCTAAGTCTTCAAAAAAAGAACTCTTTTCAATTACAGCTAGTTTCGCATATAACAAAGGTGATATTGTTTTTACTATGTTCTTTTGTTTCAAGAAAAAATACTCAAATCCATTCCCAAAATATTCCCTTAATGATGTAGCTCCGTATGACGAGCAAAATAAACCAACAGTTAATGTATTTAATATTGGATAACCTATGTCCTCGTATAAATAACGATCAAATTCTTGCGAGAATTCACATTCGGAAAAATCTTGGTTTTCAGTAGGATATCCGTTCATTCTTAGTAACTCTTTTAGTTTTTTTCTCTTAACTAAAAATTCTTTCATAACTTTATCATCTTCATAAATTTTAAACTTTACTAATTCTTCTACCGAATGTGCTATCTCATGGACTAAATCATCAATCAAGTCGTTTTCATTCTGTTGAATGTTGCTTACATATATCGCTCCATCCATATAAGCAGCATTCACGCTTCTTTGAATCAACTCTGGGAATTGTCCAACATAGATAGCTTCCACATTGCTGAACAAATGAGCAGGAATACTATTGTTTAGCTCTTTTAAAACAGCTTTCAAATCTATAAATTGTACAAACTCATCTTTTATCACTATAGAAATTTTGTTAAACATAAATTGTTTTTGGCTGGCCTGAGATTTGCTTGCGGAAGTCTTCACATATTCTATTAGCTTATTATTCAACTTCATTTGTGCTTTCGCTTTTATTTGGCGGGGTATGGTCAATATCATGCAAAGCTTGTTGATATCCACGAAGCCAATTTTCTTCAGCTAACGCCATTACAAATTCTGGAAACTCTTGTGCCATTGCATCTACGATCATAGCAACATTTATTTCGCCGTTTTCTGGTTTAAGTTTATCTCCGACATAATGAACGAGCCATTCTTTCATTGGATTATCGACTATCAATGTATCTTCTACCATTTTATATAACCTTTTTTATTGTTTGTTTGTTGAATCAATGATTCATAATTTTTGAAGCTAAAGTCGCTAGAGCCGATCTTTCACCTTGGGTCAATGTAACATGACCGGCCAAGTCGTGTGTTTTAAACTTCTCTGCGGCATATGTAAGGCCATTTGTAGTTTCATCTACATAAACATTATCGATTTGATGGATATCCCCTGTCAAAACGATCTTAGAGCCCTCTCCAACACGGGTAATAATTGTTTTAATCTCATGCACAGATAGATTTTGTGCTTCGTCAATGATGATATAAGCATTTGAGATAGAACGGCCACGAATATAAGTAAGAGCTTCTACCTCAATGACACCTTTTTGCATATACATTTCAAGCATTGCTTTGTCGTTAGCCAGCAAGTATTGCAAATTATCTTGGATTGGTCCAAGCCACGGAAGCATTTTTTCATCCACGGTGCCGGGTAGAAAACCGATATCTTTGCCCATTGGTTGTACTGGTCGTGATACTATTAGACGAGTATATCTATTTTCACCAGCACCTATTACTTGTTCTAATCCAGCGGCGATAGAAATAAGTGTTTTTCCTCCACCAGCTTGACCGACAATAGAAACCAAAGGAATATCAGGATTCATAAGAAGATCAAGCGCAAAACTTTGCTCTCTGTTCTTTGATTTTAAGCTAAATACTCCCTTCTTCCCAATTGATGCTGATAATCTAGCTAATGGAGTAGTTGGTCCGATATATCTAGCTAATGCTGTTTTTTTGTTATTAGCTGTAGAAACTAACATCAAATACTGGTTTGGATATAGTTCTCGTTTTTGTTCTGGGAGAATAAGATTTTCATTTAAATAAAATCTATCAACAAATTCATCATCAACCAGAACATCAGCAAACCCAGCATATAAACCAGAAGCAGATTCAACTATTCTTTCTGGATTTAGATCTTCTGATTCCATTCCAATAGCATCACATACTACTCTCATGTTGATATCGTTGGATACAACAATAACTTTCTTTCCTAATGTCGATTCGCCCAAAGCAACAGCTAAAATTTGGTGATCTGGAATTGATTGATCTAATTCTCTTGGGAATTCCTTGGAATAGTCATAGCCCTTTACGATTAAAACACCTTTTCCTTTACCAAGTCGCACTCCTTCATACAATGAGCCCTTTGCCCGTAAGGAGTCCAAAAATCTAATTACGGTTCTTGCACCAGCACCAATCAGATCTTGTCTTTTTTTGTGTTTGTCGAGTTCTTCTAGCACTTTGATTGGAATAAGAATATCGTTATTTCCAAAGTTTGTACTGATACAATTACTATCAGTTAACAAAGCTGAAGTATCTAATACATATATTTTTTTTGACAATTTATCTATCCGTTAATGATGTAAGTAGTCTCTTACAGATATATAATAACCTTGATTTTGGTTTTGTCAAACACATAATAAAAACCCCACAGAATATGTGGGGTTTTTTCTTGTACTGGTTTAGCTTACTGCCAGTTTATCTTATAAAGGTTTTGAATTATTTTATAAGCATCTTCTTTTTGACAATTTTTGAAAACATATTTTATAGCATAAGGTTTGCCATGAGATAAGTTAAGTCGTAAAGCCGTATTGGATATTATAATGTATTGAATAATGGAATGGTACATTAAATCCTATCTGGAAATATTGTCATTGCCAGCTTTTTCCTTGCTTCTTTTTCTAATTCTGTATTCTTTGGACGCATTATCTCTTCGGAGATAATTGAAGAAAGCTTTGGTATCGATTCTCCGGCTTTATCGCTTTTGTATAGACTATCACTTCTGATAATCTGTACGCCAATTACGTTTGAACTTATGCGTATATTTTGTCTTTCCGCTATAGACAAATTATGTCCAAGACCATCAATATGCAATTGAAATATTCCATAAGATTTCCCACCGTCGCCAATTGCATTTTCTTTTAACTTACTTTCTGCAAGACTATTGACAATAGCAGCAGCAATAACGTTTGGAGTAATATTTAACTCTTTTAATTCATTTTCTATGATAATAGCCACTCTTTGCTGTTCTGTTGATAAATTTTCAGCAAAGCTTATAACAATTGTTTGTTTTTCAGAAATTGTTTTTGGCTTTTGTCCGAAACAAGCAAGAAACATAAGTAATAGCATTAGTTCCCTAGTTTGTTAAATAGTTTGATTAATACCAATAATCTTGTTCAATAAACTTAGTAGATTGGAGATATGGTTTGGTCTGTTGCGACTTATATTGTCTAATAGCTTCATAAACCGCAATGTTACCTGCTTGACTTGTATTCAATGAGTAACCAATGCCACCCATTGGAATGTAAATCTTTTCAGAATTTGCAAGTATTTCAGCAGGAACACCTGTTCTTTCGTGACCAACTACTATACAGATATTTTTATCAAAGTTAAATTCATATTCCTCTATGTTTCGTGCTTCGTCGCACAATTCAAGAGAAATAAGCTTAATGTCTTTGGCTTTCATCTCAGTTAAAAAATCAGTAGGATTGTTGTACTGATTTATTTTAATATATTTGCTAAGTGTTCCAGAATAGCGAGATAGTTCTTTTTCTTCTGGCATTGCGCCTATAACATGAATGTCGGTCAAGCCAAAACATCCAGCAGATCTAACTACGAATCCTAAATTTTCATCAAACATAAAATTAATTGTTGCAATCGAAACAGGAAACTTTTTCGCATTTGTAATTTTATTATCATAACGTTGACGACGAGTTTCAGTTCTCACAATTACCTCTGTTATTTAGAATGTTGGTCTGACTCTGTACCAGACCGCACTTTTAGTGGTGGCAACGATTCTAATATAACTTAGTTACGGAGTTGCGGTAATTGTAACTACAGGTTGAGTAACGGTAACTACAGGAGTAGCTCCATCACAAACGCACTCTTCTACCGAAGCAGGAGCTACTACACAATCTGGTACTGCCGGTGCAGCAACAACAATGACCTCTTCTGCAACTACAGGAACACCACTATCGCTGGCTCCATCACAAGCTACAAACATACTAACAATTGCTAAAAACATTTTTATTTTCCTTTTTTGTTTATTGAGAATCTGTACCACTGTCCAACTCTGTTCCAGAGCAGCCAGTAAGAATCATTAGAATGACACTAAGCATTTTATTTTCCATGTGAAGTCATTATGAGAATGACATTTGAAAATATAACACCAATTCTTAATTAGTCAACTTCTTTCTTTTTCAAAATTGTTTCGATTGGCCAGAATACAACAAGTGTTCTCCAACCATTGTAATTTAATGGAAGTAACTTTCGTAGAATGGTAGCATCATCCAAACCACCTATTCTTGCTTCAATGTGCTTTCCTCCATCATCGGATTTAATAATAAAATCTATTTTAAAATTATCGTTTTGAAATTCTTTTGAAATTTCTTTGATTATTCGTTCTTCTAATTGTTCTTTAGTCCAATTAGCACTCATGGCTTCTCGCATTCTTTACTAGTTCGGATGATGATTGGATTTTCCCGCCACCCATACCCCAAAGCATAGTAATCCCAACTTCTTTACAAACCAAACCTTCTGGAGTATTGATATTTGTTCTATCACCTCCGTTGGCAAAATAAGTTGGCTTTATACGTCGTAGAGCTTCGCAGACCGTTCCGTCTGTATCATCGACTTTGACAACTTTCTTTACTCCTTTTATCGATTCAAGAATTTCGGCTCGTTCTTCCCAGGGCATAAAAACATATCCCTTCTTTCTTTTGAGCCATTCGTCAGAATTCAGAATAACTATTACTTCACCAAATTGAGAGGCTTCTTGTATCATACGAATGTGTCCTGAATGTACCGGATCACATCCTCCACTTACGCAAACGGTTGTATATGCATCGCTCATTTTATTCTCCGGGTATTGTTTCAACAACTAAATTATTTTCTGTGACCTTTATTGGTCCTTTGTGTTTCCATCTTATTCTAATCCTTTCAACAGCTTCTTGAATTGAAGTAGAGTCTGTGATATATCCAACCTCTTCTCCGGTTGATTCCTTTTTTAAAGCATTGTAAGTTGTTTTGCTTTTTGTTTTTATTACTTCAATTTCATATTTCATGTTTTATTTGTTTTTGTAAAATAATGGAGTCAGTGAGAATCGAACTCACGTCCAAAATAAATTAAAATTCAAGTCATTCACAAGTTTAGTTTATTTACTATCAGAAACAAACAAAGATAGATCGTCACCACCACGCTTACGATCCTGTTGCGTCCACCAACTAAAAGTTGGATAACCATTTTCTTTTTATTTTCGCAGGTTTGTCCTGTTATTTTAAGTTTGGTAATAAGGTCTTAAAAAACCCCATTGATTATTAAGCTGCTAGAGCGAAAGAATCAAGATGTGCATTATTGTTAGCACTTAACATTTTGAATAACTTTAAAGCTGTATATTCTTTAGCTACTTGCACTATTCTTTTTCTCTACTCTGTCGAAACCAGTTTGACCCCGAATTAGTAATATACTATTTCTCTTCGAATGTGTCAAGCACTTTGAAGTATTTATTTCTTTCATAATACTTTTTTATTATGAAAAATTTGTTGGTTCCAAGACCAAGTAAAGATGCAGCATCTGCTATTGTACTCGTTGCCGACAAAGCATATAGAAATAAACCTTCTTTTGCAATTTTTGGGAAGGAACTCCAAAGGTTAAACCCATATAGTTTCCCACCCAATAATTTTGCCGAAAGCTCCAGTTTTAATCCTATCAATTCTTCTAATGAAAGCCTGGATACCATGAACTCAAACTCATCAGAAGATTTACTTTCTTTTTTAAGTTTGTTTGATAAGGAAAAGCTAAAATTCGTACCTCTAGTAATGTTCTTATTTCTTCTCTTATGTTCCAAGTTCATTTAAGTGTCTATTGTGGAGTGTTTTCTGCTGTCTTTAGTTTCTTTTCTTTTTCGTACTCTGCGGTTGTTGGCTCTGTTACTTTATTTTGTAATTCTTCTTCAAACTTATCAAAATAAAGTTTAAGATTTGTTATCAAGTAATCATAAAATAAATCTTTGTCTTCAACATCATCAAGCAAGCTATAAGCGTCAACTATATTCTTTTCAATTTTCTTATAGGTTGACATAGCCATGTTGCGCCCTGTGGAATCTAGTTTCTTTGTTTCCAGACCCTTAGAGAACTCTTCTTCTGGTGAGACTTCTTCTGGTTCTTTTGGTTCAATATCTATAAACTTTGATTCATCATCTATTTTGATTGCTACTTCTTCATTTATATTATCATCTTCATTATCCGAATAAACTCTTTCTGACGATAGAGAATTTTGTACTGCATTTACAATGTGAGATCTAAATGATTGTCTTTGTTTGAAAGACGTTGTAAGAAATTTAAAATCCATCTTGATTGTTGGAATTATTCTCTTTAGCAAATCTTCAAGAACATTTATACCAGTCGAATCATGCTTTGGCTGATCTTCGGCAGCTTCTTTTAACAATGTTCTAATTATTCCTCTTAATTTATTCTCGTCTTGTTTTATTTTCTGCTCTTGGAGCAGTTTTTTATTTTGGAAAAGGGAAATAGCTTTTTTTATGTGTTCTCTTAAAACTTGTTCTTCATTAATCATTTTTTAAACCTCTACCTCTAATTGTTTATTTACCAAATCTATTATTTCTTTCATTCCATACTTTTTCTTTTCTATTTTATCATCACCCATTACGGCACCTTCAACAGAACCTGCCGACATAGACATAGATTCTTCAACCTCTCTAATTATTTCAAGTATTTCATTTAGAAATGCTGAACTTGTATTCTCATCAAATAAAATACTAATTATTTTAGCTATTGTTTCTGTTGTTATCTTATCAGGGAAAAACTTTCTCAATAAATGAGAATTTTCTTTTCCAGAATCTATAACCTGTCTCATTAACGTAGCGGAAACAGGCTCTCCTCCTTCCAAGTTTGATGTATCAAGTGTGATTTCTGTTGCAGTTGGATTCGTTGGATTCTTTGCAGCAGCTTTATCCAATTTTTCCTGCGGATATCTTGATTGATCTTTGGTGGACGTAGCAACAAAAACTTTTGTGTTAGCTGCAAAGTCTTCTTCTTGTATAAATTTATATGCAGTACCTACTGGTGTAGGAATCGGGGACGTAATAGCAATAGCTTTGTCGGACAATCCAGCATCTGCTATATACAAATTAAATATTTGTACTGCTTGTTCTGCTGTGATACGGCTGCGTAGCTGTTTAATCGGCGCAGAAACGATTACAATCACTTTTCCGAACTGATTTGATAGTTTGCTTACTACATCCATGTGTCCTTTGTGGGGTGGCTTAAAAGAGCCGGGAAAGAGTGCTATAGTATTTCCTGTAGTATTTTCTTTTAATATTCTTGTTTTATGCATTCCTTCCCTTTGTACGGCTCTGTTGGCCTTTGTAAAACCTAGTCTATCTACCAATTTGATATCTCCAGAAGGATCTGCAATAACATATCCTTCTCCTCCCATTGTTTTGCCGATAAAAGCTTTTACAGGAGCATCTTGCAAGTCAAGCTGACTTACTATATTATTTTTTACTGCTATGGTTCCTTCAATAATTTTCCAAAGAACTATAAAAGCATCATTATTTTCAGAAATGTATTTTTTGATGTTATCTTTCATAGTTGTATTTATTTTTTCTTTGCTTTCCATCCATTCGAAAAAATCAACTCCTAAGTTTTCTAATCCTGTATCAACTTTAGAATTAAGATAGGTATAGAAAACTTCTGGTAAGCCTGTTAATTTAATAGAGCGAAGTTTAGTTTCGTCAAGAAGGCTGTCAATTTTTGAAGCATTAGATAATATAAGAGACTTCAATGTATTGATTCCCTTCTCATCTATTTCTATAGGATTTTGAATTGTAATCGGTTTCACTACCAATAACTCTTCACCGGTAAAAATATTAAAATTCTTTACAGCATTATGGTTGTTTTCAAAGTCTATTTCATAATGGACTACAACACCAACATTACTTCTGCTTATTTTCTTTCCTATATCGCTGTTTGGTTCAGTTCTGTATGTAACAATATTTGGCTTAAATTCATATTTGCCTTCTACTATCGGTGGTTTATTGAGATATAACAAATCACCAAAGAAGTAACCCTTATGATTTCTTGGAACTGCTTTCTCAAAAATACTAAAAGCATTTGCCATACTTTCTGCAAATTGTAAATAATCTGGTGTTACTTCCATGCCTTTGTCGGTGCGACGACTTTTAACAAACATATCTTTTAGTTGTTGAGGGCTTTTTGCTTTTCCGTCGTAACTTTTTACCACAAAACCGTTTTTATCAGTAAATATGAATTCTCCGTTTTGATCTCTACCAAAAATCACTGCTGGGGAACCATCCCATTTGATCGTAGTTGCAGATTGACCTTGCTTTGAAGATAATTTTGCAAGTAATTCTAAAGAACGAATAGCGCCAGAACTGCCTTCCCACAAAATGATATCTTCTGCGTGTTGGATTCTTGGTCCTTCCTTTGCTTCTTGGAGTGGGCCAGATCCATTTGGTCTTGGTGGAAATGAAACGCCATATTTTGGAAAGGTTTCAGTTGCTGCCTGTACCAAGTTATCATATTCGGGATCATTTGCAATGGCATTCAGAATTTTAGGGATTGAAGTTAATTCATCTTGACTATGGTTTGGACCTAATATAATATTTGCTATTTTGGCTGGGTCTGTGGTAAATTCGTTTGTTTCTCTGTTCGTTAGTCCGTTGAATGCACCAAATTTGTATCCTTTTACGGTGGCTATAGAACTGATAAGTATTTGTCTATGTACCCCTTTGTATTCTGGCTGATCTTTTAATTCTGATTCAGGTTCGCTTATTACTGACCATCTCATAAAATTTGGATCGCCAAACATCAAATCTGTTTGAACAAATCCATTTGCTGGATTCCCATTAATAGGAGTCTTGAAATGAACTGAGATTCCCGATTGTACAATGTATTCTTTTGGCTTTGCTTTTGGCACATTTTCTGCCATCCAATCTGTTAAGCTTAAAATAATATCTGTTTTCGCATACTTTGATGCATCAATAGCTATATCTAAATCTCCAGATGTAGCTTTTCTTCCTGTAGAACCTAATTTACCATTCAATAGCGGAATTTCCAACACACCTTCAAGCCATTTGATAGTTGGATCAACATCTGCTTGATTTATTCTTTGTGTTAAAGGTTGTTTATTAACATCCTTAAATATATTTCCGCTTTCTAATATAATCACACTTATCGTTCCTTAATCAAAACTTCTTTATTCTCTTCTAAAACTTTCACTTGTTCTTGTAACAATTCTATTCTTTCTTCTAATCTATTAACATGCTTCTTCACTTCTTTCAAGTGTGTTTTGGCAATTTCTAATCTTCTATTGTCGGAAGTTGAACTTGGCTTGATAGCATTGATAATTTCTGACAAAGATTGTATGTAAGAACGGATACTTGGCCCTTGACCTTCATCTAACTTAATAAAATTCCAAGTTATTTTTGTTAAAAGATCTTGTTTGTTCATTTAAGCTATTTTCTTCTTATTGAGCTTGACTTGTTGGGCAGGAGAGTCTATATTGATTGAAGTTGGTTCAACAGATTCTTCTTCTTTCTCTTCTTCTAAAACATTAATAACTTCTTCTTTCTTTTCTTCTATTACAATAACAGATATTTCTTCTATTATCTCTTCTTTCTTAATGATTTCTTGTTTTATTTCTGTTATACTTACTAAAGAATTTCTTCTCTTCATTAGTTCAATAAATTTAGATGCTTTCATTTTATTTCTTAACTCTTTTAGTTGGTTTTAAAGGTGTTAAAACTTCTGGATATGAAATTTTGAATCTATTATGTAATAGCTTTGTAAGTTCTGAATTCTTCCATTCTTTTAATGAAATATTCTTTTCTTTGGATTCAAAAATTGGTGAATCACTATTTCCAGATAATCCTTGAAGATTATGAGAACCTTCTTTGTTTCTCAAATAAGCCATATGAGAGGAATCACCAACTCTACAACCATCACCAACAAAATGTTCGGTTTGTTCATTTGGGATTGCTGCTGAATCAAACATTGCATCGCCATCTAAATTGGCCAACTCCTCTTTGAGAATAGAGCGAATCGTTTGTCTTAATTTTTCTGTCATTGTCATGTTATTTGGCTTCCTTTCTTTTTTATAATTATCTTCCCAATCTCTAAAAATCATATTTCCAGACAAATAGGCTTCTTTTTCCATTTTTCGTAAATGAGAATCTTTTTGTGCATACCCAGCTTCTCCAGCAATGGATGAATCAGTGAATTCCCCTCTACAATTTTGAGCATGATGAACTATTTCATGCGCCACAGATCGCATTATATCCTTTGGATGACGATTGGTAACATAAACCGTTATCTCCATCTTTGCAGGGTCATAAAAAGCAGTTTTTCCGAGAAGATCTTTTGCATTTTCTGGATCTTCTTCAAAATTAATAACTGGTGGTTTATTAAAACCCAACTTTCTTTGCATGTGAGGCAAAAGCATATTCTGAATGTGTTCTTTATATTCGAAAATAAGTTTTTTCATTATCTATAAATAGTTTAAACTTCTTTATTTGATGCCTTTGATATCATTGTTAAACAAACAACTAATATTTCTTTCATTACCAAAGGTTCTTGAACGGTAATGATCTTTGCCAGAACGACTTTTCTGTCTCCTCTTGAAACGGTATCTATGCTAGAAATAATACCAAATCTTTTTTCTTTGTTTGGAGTATAAAGCTTTCCAATCATTGCCAGTTCCGACCAGCAAACCATATCACCTATCGAAAACTTCTTTTGAGCTAGGCTTCCAAATATGCTGTCCTCGGACAAATAAAAAGACCCTCAATAATAAATAGTTGAGGGTCTTAGTAAATTATATAATATCTGGCTTAATAATATCCGATTTCTTCTATCTCATCTTTAGGAATTAAAATTCTTTGGTTCTCGGTATAAACAAGATATCTTTCCTTAGAATCCATAGACTCTGTTAGTCTGGTTATAGTTTTACCTTTTCTAACTTTGACAATTCGATTTGTGTCAAAGCAAACATAAAAACCATATCCCTCACCTTTTATCTTTTCGTAAGCATAAACATTCTTTATTTTTTTCTGAACCGATAGGAGAGCAATTATTGCAGCCATAGCTGCTGCAACTTCTGGTTTAATTTTAGCTACCACTGGTTTGTTCTTAGCCATAAAGATAAACTCTCCTTATCTTATTTTTTTAATCTTACTAAAATGTAATATTTGTATTTCCTTTAATTTTCTTAAATCTGGAACCAGTGTTTGTTCGACGTACTGATTTAGAATTTCTCCTCTCCCAAGTTCAAACTTTATTTTTAAAAGTTGCAGTTCAGATGATAAAACGTCAGCTTCTATTTCGTTGTTTCTTACCGTTGTAACAGATAAAATGCCACGAATTTTATCTTTAATTTGTGTTATTAGAATCTTTTCGTTTTCAAGAGTTTTTAAAATTTTAACCTTGACCTCGATCTCAAAGATTGAAACTTCAGATTTGATAACTGGTGTGATTTCTAAATCTTTATCAATTTTTATTACTTCGGTTAAAAATCTTTTCCAAGAATTGATATACATTATACTAATAAATAGGTAGCTTGTAAGCTTTTATGCCATAATCATTCAAAAGACTTATACCACTCAAATCACTATGGAACTCTTCAGCATAAAAAACTTCTTTTATGTCTGCGTTGATTATTGCTTTTGCACACATTTTACAAGGAGAATGTGTCACATACATTTTCTTTGGTTTTGGATTGTTGAAATCTAACTTTATCAAAGCATTTATTTCTGCATGGAGGAAACCTGATTCCCCAGAATGGTTTGAATCTCTTTGATTGGAACCACCTTTATGATCTCCATTGTAACCAAGAGACAATACACCAGTATTATCATTTGGGACGATAATAGCTCCTACTTTAAGTTTTGGATCGCAAGAACGTTTTGCAATAGTTGTTGCAAATTGCGACCAAATAAAATCCCACGAAGGTCTATCCATTTGGACTCCTTGTGGGATTATATCATAAGTTTAGTTTGTTGGATAAATATTATAGTTTTGTTTCGTCTGCTTTGGTAATACTCATAAAATTTTGCAGTCCGGCGGCATCCCAAGTAATAATATGATCACCATTGCCAGAACGTTTATCCATTTGAATAAAAAGCATTCTATCAGGTTCTTTGAGAAGTGAGGGCTGACTTGCGTAAGCAGGTAGTTTTAAAAGTTGGCTTGCTTGAACGCTTTTGGAATTTCCTTCGTTTAAAACTACTTTCCGTAGTTCTTCTTTGATTATTTTTCTAAGATATGATTCAGTTAATTGCATAATATTATATTTCCTTGTACAACAAATATAAATAGTGTGTTATTGTTCTTTGATTAAAGTATATGTAAAAATATCTCCTAACTTAGCATCAATTTGTTTTTGACAAAGACCTAAAAATTTTTCAAAATCAGAGTTCTTTGCGAAAACTTGGCAACCAGCAGACCACTTATCAACAGATTGCGAATTTGTTCCTGCTCTGTGAATATTTATACCATAACGTCCTATACTTTCGCTTTGTCCAATATCAATTTGATTATTAAGATTTCTATCTCTATAGACGGTAACGGGCTTTATTTGAACCAAAGCAGGTTTTTCCCCTCTGTGCAGACCGAGTTGCCAACAACCTCTCCATTGTCCTTCTTTCAGTATTGCAGTTCCAAGATTATTCATGGGATTATTTAGCCAATAAAGTCCAGGGTCGGTTGTTGCTTGCCAAGACCATTCTTGCCATTCGTTCATATCATTTTTGCATATAACATAAATTCGATCATCAAACTTATTTGGAGTTCCTTCTTTTTTTCGAACTCCAATAATATTTAAATCCCATTTGCCATCAAAAATTTTATAATTTTTAGATTCTAATATTTGTAGTAGTGCCGGTTTTGACATTTAAGCTCCTTTATTATTTTAAATTTTTAGCTCTTTTAAAAAGTTTCTTTTAATTTCAAAATTTGAGATGGATCTTGTTCTTCCATCTTGATGATAAAAATCAACATAAGTATATGTTTCATTATTATCTCCACCTTCATCCCAAGAAACTCCATCTATAAAAAACCATGTGTTTTCTTGCGAAAGTCTTTGAATCTCAAAAAAAAGATCTAAAGGATCATTTTTATAGTCTTGTTCCTCTGCCGAAGCATATTTGTTAAAATCAAAACCATGAATTACAGAATGCCGTAATTCTGGTCCAGCATCCATATATCCGCCAGTTCGCAGACAAAAGGAAAAGTCTGCTTTCAGTGGCTGCAATGCACAATAAGAAGTATCAGACAAACATCCAGTATGTAGATTTGAACTATCACGAAGAAGCGAACAAAATCTCTGGATATATTCTACTGCTTCTGTATCTTTTAAAATAAATGAAGGAACATGAAAATTATCTATTCGTACAGACATAAAACCTCTCTTATTCTGATAAAATTCTTATTTTATAATGATTCAATTCAACCCAGAGAGTTGTTGGAGTTTGGCTTCCAAAAAAGCTCAAAAGTACTGCTTTTTTTCTATAAAACTTTCTTGTGTTGTCAATATTAACAACCAAAGCTCGCTGGAATGGTGTTGGAATAAAGCTTTTTTGTGGTCCTAGACATATTTCAATAATATCTCCAATTTTCACTTCAACTCCTGCCATTGGGTTTGAACTTAAATCCTCTGATATCATTAGATATCTTAGAAAATTGCTAAGTGTTATAAACTATAATATAACACCATTAGAAGGAAAAGTCTTTAAAATAAAATGATTTTTTTATTTTTTCAGAACTAAAAGCTCATGGAAGGATCTCCATCCTCGTCTTCCATTCCCATTTCTGCACCACTATATTTATCTAGCATAGCATCCAAAACTGCTTTGGAATCTTCCCCGCTTTCTCTTACGGTTTTAATCAATTCTTCCAGGCTCATAACTTCTAGATATCTAGTAATATCTTCTTCACTTATATCATCTGTCATAATAGGGTCCAAGCCAGATACAGCTTCTGAATAATTATCACTTTCCATTGTGTAAGATTCTGTATGATCTTCTGTATGAGTTTCTTTAAGAACTTTGCGTAGCTCTTCTTTTATGACGTTGCGAAGTTTAGCTTCTGTTAATTGATATCTCGACATTATTTTTTTTCTCCTGTCTATTGATAAATAGATTCTATTTACTATTATGACACTTTTATTTTTTTTACTGCTATCAAGTTGCTTTTCAAATAAAAACATTATTCAAGCACACTCCTCATTAACTTTGGGAGAATTGCAAATTTTTTGTCCAAGCGACAATACAAGCGAATGCGAAACAAGAATTAATACCAACAAAGGTTCGGCAACAAGAATCAAATGGAATGACAATTATTTTTGGCTAACAGCAGCACACGTTTGCGAGCCTCAAATAACAGAAGATTCAAAATATATAACAAAAGAAAGATTACTTATTGTTAGCATTGCAGGAAGCGGAAAACAAGAAACAATCCAACATTATAGATTAGATACAAAGTGGGACATTTGCATTCTTGTTGCAACCCCTGGGCCAGCAAGAAAGTTGGCAAAGAAAGTTCCAGCATTAGGAGAAAGCGTAATAACAATTGCTTTCCCTGGAGGTGTCTTTGATAAAGAAATGTATCCAATATATGATGGAAGATGGATTGGTTATCATAAGGCCGAAGATAAATGCTTATCTACAATTCCAGTTACCGGTGGTTCTTCTGGAGCAGCGATATTGAATAATAACGGAGAAATTGTATCAATCATTACATCCGTTATGAAATCATTTAATCATTTCACAATGGCAACTTGCTTGGACGACCTAACCATGTTCTTGAATAAATTTGCGTCGCATGTTCCACAAGCAAAATAAATCTTAATCAGGCACAATAATGGTTGTTTGTTGAAATACAAGTTTTTCAAAATCAACAAGATTATCGGTTGCCAATAAATTTAGATCAAGAAAAACAATGTTCTCCCCAGAGACAATAAATTCTTCAACGGTTATATCGCTCGATAAATTGGAAAGAAGTTTAAGCAAGCAAAGCATTATATATAAAATTCCTTTGGAAGATAAATAGTTAGATTTTGCTTAAATGAATTTTTATATAATTATTTTTTGTGGTACTTCTTGTACAACACCTTTAATAACGTTTCCAGTTTTCTAATAGTAATTTCATCATATTATATAGTATATTATCTATATCCTGCAAGATAATTAAAAGCTATATCATATTTTGTTGGAACGATTTTCACAAGGACTCTCATTATTTGTCCTTCTACTTCATCAGAAACTTCAATGTCATTTTTATCCATAAATTGTAAAGTTCCAAAATGGAATTGATATTTTTCTCCATTTGATTTATTCAAAATATAGAACAGGGGATCATTAGGTTTATAATATTTTTCAAAATATTTAAGACCGGGAGCAGCAGTACACCATTCGGTTTCTTTTCCTAATTGGCAAGCGGCACCTTTATTATGAATAGCAATAATCTGATAGTTTTGATCATCAAGTAAAAGTTCTTTGCCTTTTTCTGCATCTTTACTTTCTTGTTTATTCAACCAATCTTTGTATAAAGGTTCTGCTTCCTCAACAAGCATAGCTAATTCTTCAAAATTATCTACGGAATTTAAATCTCTTTTTCCATCACGGATAAAACGATTCCATTGAAAGAAGTTTTCAAATAATTTAGGAATCATTTTGGGTCTTTTGTCTTCGGGAGTTCTAAAATTATGATAATCTTCGCTGTTCATCGAAGGATCAATAAATAATAACTTAAATTCTCTTTGCAATTTCCTATATTTTTCCATTGAAGATACAAGAGGCCAAAATATAAGAGGCCAAAATTCTTTTGAGATAGAAATTTTAAGATTTTCCTTTTTTATCCTTGAATGAACTACTTCCACAACAGACTTGATACAGGCATCAGTATTAGAAGAAATTTTATTTGATGCGAA
>Ga0181348_1000118_pt1 | contig 29536 bp, 26 predicted proteins | sample Su13VDMM110DN_FD_130092 | JGI IMG/M metagenome (GOLD analysis project Ga0181348, IMG submission 130092) | Freshwater viral communities from Lake Michigan, USA - Su13.VD.MM110.D.N | ecosystem: Environmental > Aquatic > Freshwater > Lake | place: USA: Michigan | collected 2013-07-16
GATACACAACGTTTGATTCTAATTGAGTACATGTACGTAATGATTGCAAGGCGTGATTGGCATGGTGTATCTGATGTTGCTAACGACTTGCGTGTACTAGAAGCAGAAGAAAAAAATGCCTAAACAAACTTATGAAAACAATCATACATGTCAACCAACATAAGATACGCGCTAACATAAACCGCGAGTACAAAGAGCCGGTGCTAACAGTGAAGACCTACAAGTCCAACGACTACGCGCATGAAGTATCTATTAAGGGCGACAGTACGATTGTGTACTCACCTGATAAGCCGTTGTCATGTGGTGCTAGGGTGTGGATTGAAACCGAAGGCATAGTGGAGATCATTAGATGATATATGTTACCGCCGAAGCCGGTTGTGTTTCTGAATCCGAAATGAGTAAGGTAAGAGAGCTACCAAGGTTTAATGTTGATATAAATGTGTGTGGGGAAACAATTACTAGAGAGATGGTAGAGCTTTATGCAAATTGTGACTATGCGTATGTAGACGCAATTACTGGTACGGTATATAACCCAAAAACCGGCAACTGCAATTCAGTAAACATACATATAGAAACCATATATAGAAGATAAAGGCATGAAATGAAATACACATGGTCGTATTCAAGTATCTCTTTATTCTTACAGTGCCCACGTAAGTACCACAGGCTGCGCATCGTTAAAGATATTGTAGAACCCCCACAAGAGCATTTGCTATATGGCACTGCGGTACACGCAGCGGCTGAAGAATACATAAGGGATGGTACGCCGATTCCACCGAAGTTCAGTCAGTTCCAACCCCAACTAGACGCGATGAGGAATTTAAAAGGAACTAAGTATTGCGAGTACGAGCTTGGGATGAAGAAAGACTTTACCCCTTGTAAGTTTGATGATCCTGACGTATGGGCTAGGGGTATTGTTGACTTGCTAGTAATTGATGGAGATAAAGCTAGGATCATTGATTACAAAACAAGTAAGAGTAGTGAATACGCTGATACCAAACAACTAGAACTACTTTCATTACTAACGTTTAAGAATTTTCCAGAGATAAAAACTATTAAAGCAGGGTTGTTGTTTTTGGTAGCTAAAGACTTGGTTCCAAAAGAATATCAAAGCGACATGCAATCAACTGCATGGACTAAATGGGTGAGCAACACACATCAGTTAGAAGCCGCCTTGAGTAATGGAGTTTGGAACCCAAAGCCTAATTTCACATGCCGTAATTTCTGTGCCGTAACGGACTGTGAGCACAACGGAAGAGGCCAATATAGGAGATATTAATATGTTAAGTAAGGGAAGATTTATAAAAGAAACGCCCCCAAAGATAGGGGCACACTACGCACCTATTAGTAAAACGGTAAAGCCTAATCCTGAAGAAACGTTTATACAGAATATTTTGCTTGGCGAAAAACCACAAAAAGCGCCGGTGTTGTCTAAAGTGCTACACGTAATACTTAGCGTATAGGAAAATAATGAGTACCAAATTTTGCACCGCGTGTCAAACTAATCGCCCGATTGATGGTGGGGTTATGAAGAAGTGTGGGAAAATTAGTAGATGGCTTTGCCTAGTATGCCAAGAACGTAAGAACATTAGCCCATATTTATCAAAATCTCGAAAGCAAGGAGCCGACGATGCCGTACGTAAATAAACCCCGCCCATATAAACATGAGTATGAAACGTATGATGGTACTGAGAAAGTAAAAAAGAAACGCGCCGAACGTAATAAAGCCCGCCGAATAATGATGGAAGAAGGCAAGGTGCATAAGGGTGACGGTAAAGACGTTGACCACAAAGTGCCACTATCCAAAGGCGGTAAAACTACTAAGGGTAACTTGCGCGTAAAGACCGCAAGTGACAACCGCTCGTACCCACGCAAATCTAACCACGAACCGAAATGAGCGATCTTAAATATAAAGCTACTGAAAGATATTCGTATGGGTGGACTGACCCTAGAACGATTGACCCTTCTACATTTCTTCCTACACGTTTGGCTGATGTTGACCCTATACTCAATGATGAATTTGAGTCGTGGAGTGTAGAACAATTACGTAACGCATGGCTTGTACGTTTTGGTTCTGATATGGTTGGTTACAAGGAAATATTAGATTGCGGAGATAGAGATTACATGGACATAGGCATACTACTTGACCGTAAAAATCAACTAGAATCCTTTGACAGCCCTGATTATTATTATCCTTTTTACAGACTAATACCATGCAAATAGTTGATAACCAGCTACTAGTCGTACGCACTAAGTGGCCTAGCCGCATTACCGAAACTATTAAAAAAAGTAAAGTGGTAGGTAAGGAAGGGGATGTTAGTGAGATAGTAGTGTTTTGGGATTTGGAACAGGCAAGGCTGTTAAGTAAAGCCGGTATACGTAAAGTTCCTTCTCCGATACTGAGAGACTATAACTGGCCCGGGCTGTTTGCTCCTATGGCGCATCAGAAAGATACCGCATCGTTCCTCACGGTTAATCAACGAGCATTTTGTTTTAATGAGCAGGGTACAGGTAAAACCGCATCTGCGATTTGGGCTTCGGATTATTTACTAACGGAAGGCGTTATTAACCGGATACTTATTATATGCCCCCTATCAATTATGCAATCCGCTTGGCAAGCCGATCTATTTAAGTTCGCAATCCATCGTAGCGTTGACATAGCTTATGGTGACCGTTCTAAGAGACAAGCAATCATTGCGGGTAGTTCTGAATACGTTGTTATTAACTTTGATGGTTTGGATATTGTAAAAGACGAAATCAAAAATGGTGGGTTCGATCTTATTATTGTTGACGAAGCAAACGCATATAAAAACCACCGCACAAAAAGATTTAAAGCACTCAAAGATATTGTTAACAGCAAAACATGGATGTGGATGATGACTGGCACTCCAGCCGCGCAATCTCCTTTAGATGCATATGGCTTAGTTAAGATGTGTGTGCCAGAAAAAGCACCGATGATTTACGGAGCGTTCCGCGATAGCCTCATGACGCAATTAACTAGGTTTAAATGGATACCCAAATCAAATGCCGAACAAGTAGTTCACGCAATGCTGCAACCTGCTATCCGATATACTAAAGCCGAATGCCTTGATTTACCAGATGTGACACATGTGTCTCGGTTTACCCCACTATCACCACAGCAGTCTAAATACTATAAGCAATTGAAGAAGGATATGTTGATTAGCGCAGCAGGAGAAGATGTTTCGTCGGTTAACGCCGCTGCTAACTTAACTAAGCTATTACAGATATCAGGTGGCGCAGTCTATACCGACACTAGGAATGTAGTAGAATTTGACGTTTCGGCGCGATTAAACGCAGTGCAAGAAGTTATAGAGGAAGCAACTCATAAGGTATTAGTGTTTGTGCCGTTTACGCACACCATAGGATTACTCAAAGAGTTCTTAACAAAAAATAATATAACTTGTGAAATAATTAATGGTGAAGTTTCTGTAACAAAGCGTACTGAGATATTTAAAAAATTCCAAGAAGAAGCTGATCTAAAAGTATTATTAATTCAGCCGCAAGCCGCAGCACATGGAGTTACTTTAACCGCAGCTAATGTTGTTATCTGGTACGCTCCAATAACCTCTATTGAACACTATCTTCAAGCAAACGCCCGCGTGCATAGGCAAGGGCAGAAGAATCCTGTTACTGTAGTACACATAGAGGGAAGTCCTGTTGAGGCAAAGCTCTACGCAGCCTTGCAAAACAAATTGCTATTTCACTCTAAGATCATTGATCTCTACAAGAACGAAATAAACGAATAGCTCTTGACATTGTCAAGATAAGTGATATTATAAAAAAACTAGTACCAACATAGCTAGGGGTTGTGTAACGGGTTAGCGCCGCTACATTGTTTTGCTCCTTTGGAAATGGACACTGCTTTATGTGAGACAGCCTCTAGCTACGTTGGTATTAGCCACCTTTGCTAACGGAGAAAAACATGGAAGTTCCTATTAACAAAATTATTGAAACGTACGTAAAAATACGCGACAAGAAAGAAGAGATTTACCGCAACTACAAAGACAGCACTGCCGAACTCGAAGAGCAAATGAAGTTGCTAAAACACAAGCTACTTGAATTGTCAAAAGAAACCGGCGCAACAACTTTTTCTACCCCTGATTACACCGCATATCGCACAGTTAAAAATCGTTACTGGACTAACGATTGGGAAAGCTTTTACGATTTTATGCACGAAAACGGTGCTATGGGGCTATTAGAAAAGCGTATTCACCAGACAAACATGAAGGAGTTTATAGATGAGAATCCTGATCTACACCCTCCGGGATTGAATGTCGATAGTGAGTATGAATTTACCATCAAACGTAAGTAACTAGGAGAAACACAATGAGTAATATTACTCTGTTCCAATCAAGCAATTTGCCCGACTACCTTAAAGAAGTTGAGCTTGATGACTTAACAAAATCCCTTGCGGGCAATACAACAACCAAGCGTATTTCTATTCGCGGTGGGGTGTTCCGTCTTATGGTATCGGGCGAAGAGGTAGCAAAGAACGAAGGCCGTGCAATGAACATCGTCATCGTTAATGGTGGTCGTGATATAGCGCGTCAGTTCTACGCCGGTAAATACGCAGCGGGTGAATCCGCTGCACCAGATTGCTGGTCAAACGATGGTAAAAACCCAGACGCTAGTATCGAATCCCCACAAGGTAGTTCGTGCGAGTCATGCCCACAGAACATAAAAGGTTCAGGCCAAGGTGATTCTCGCGCATGCCGATTCCAACAACGTTTGGCTGTTCTATTAGCTGATGATATTGATGGCGATGTATACCAGCTTACATTACCTTCTACTTCTATCTTTGGTCGCGGTGATATTGATAAGATGCCCTTCCAGCAATACGCTAAATATGTTGGTTCGCAGGGTAAGAATATTAATACACTGATTACCGAGATGCGTTTGGATTCTGATTCGGATACGCCGAAACTAACTTTTAAGCCAATTAAATTTCTAACCCGCGAACAATGGGAAACCGCCCGTGAAAAGGGTGACAGTCCAGCAGCTAAGGCGGCAATTGCGCAAACTCCAGCATCTACGGATGGGGTCAAGAAAAAGGCTTTAGCTCCTAAAGCTACTACAGTCGTGGAAGCGGAAGAGGAAATCGCGGAGCCGACTAAGCGCGTGGCAAAAAAGAATGCAGAGCCTATTGCGAAAAAGGACTTTGCTGATGTAATTAATAACTGGTCTACAGATGACTAATCATGGATAACCGTGGTTACGCTTCTAGGATTATAAAAGCGAACTTAGCGGCTAGTACGGAAAGCCCCGGTGTTGCGCTGGGGCGATTCTGTATCGCAAAAGAAATACCAGTTTCTGATGTTGCAGCATACTTTAACGTTAGCAGGATGACTATCTACAAATGGTTTGTAGGTGAATGGGCGCCTCGTAAGTCTAACGCCGAAAAGATATGGGACATGCTGAAGCAAGCTAAGTTTTCCGTTTAACCCCGGCATTGGCGGCGATAAAAATGGCAAGAACAGACTTGTTGTCCGCAGTGCTATCCGATGAGGGGTGGTACTGTGTAATAGGATTAAAAAAGACCGGAATGCCGAAGCAGGTTTTCGCGCAAACCCTAGAAGAAGTAGATAGCGAAATAGATGAATTACTATCAAAGGGCTATGACGTTTATTTTGCTTGTTCTAAGTACGAAGTAAACAACACCCGCACCGCCGACAACGTTAAAAATATTAAAGCGTTCTGGCTAGATATTGATTGCGGAGAAGGTAAGCCATATGAATCACAAGGTGATGGGGTACAAGCCCTTAAATACTTCTGTGAAGATTTAGGTTTACCTAAGCCGACGTTAGTAAATTCCGGTCGCGGGGTGCATGTTTATTGGGCGCTTAAAGAAGCTATTACTAGGCAGCAATGGAAGCCTATTGCAGATAGGTTAAAAACTATTTGTCATGAGCGTGGCTTGCATGCAGACCCAGCGCGTACTTCCGATGCAGCATCTATTCTTAGGATACCCGGAACTTTTAACACGAAGGGCGATCCTCCGTTAGATGTTGTTTTAATGTGTGTCGGTACAGAGACTAGCTATGAAGAGTTTAAGGACATAGTTGGTGTTCTTGATGAAGTCCCTGAATATGCCCGCACTCAGATTAATGAGTTAACAAAATCATTGATGGGAAATAAGCAGTCTCGGTTTTCAACCATAATGATGAAGGTTGAGAAGGACGGTGCATGCCCACAGTTAGCTGCTGCGGTTGCAGATCAAGAAACTTTAGAGGAACCTCGATGGAGAGCCGCATTATCTATAGCCGCGCATTGTGTGGATATGGAAAAAGCTGTACACGACATATCGTTTAGGCATCCAGAGTATTCGGAGTCGGCGGCTTTAAACAAAGCGTCTAAGATAAAGGGGCCGTACACTTGCGACGCGTTTAGTAAGATCAACCCCGATGGCTGTAATAACTGTCCAAATAAAGGCAAGATCACATCTCCTATTGTGCTTGGTCAAGAAGTTATAGCAGCGGAGCCAGAAGATAACGTTGTTCAGTTTACTGCGTCAGATGCTATTAAACCAGTAACTTATACCATACCGGAGTACCCATTTCCATATTTTCGTGGTAAGGGCGGTGGGGTGTATAGGAAGGCAGATGACGAGGACGATACCGAGGCGGTTCTTATATACGAGCATGATTTATATGTAGTCAAGCGTATGAAAGACCCGCAGCATGGTGAAGTTGTTTGGATGCGACTGCATACCCCTAAAGATGGTGTGCGGGAGTTTGCTTTACCTGCGGTAGATTTACTAACAACAGAGAAGCTGCGCGAGAAACTAGCATGGTATGGCGTTATTGCCTTAAAAAAGCAGATGGACGCTATCATGGTATATATCGTCAGATTTACAAAAGAACTGCAATGTAGAGAAGGAGCAGACATTATGAGAACCCAATTTGGATGGACTGAAGGTAACCGTTCATTCGTTGTGGGCGATACCGAGATATGTGCAGATGGGGATAGATATAGCCCGCCATCAAGTTACACCGCACCTCTATCAGATTACTTTATCCCTGTGGGATCGCTGGAGGAATGGAAGAAGGTAGTTAACGTATACGACATGCCCGGTTTAGAGCCGATGGCGTTTGGGTTTTTTACTGCTTTCGGCGCACCGTTACTGAAACACTTGAACCTAAAAGGCGCGTTAATCAACATGATTAATAACCAATCTGGTACTGGTAAAACCACGGCAATTAAGGCGATGCATAGCGTTTACGGGCACCCAGAAGAAATCATGCTAATTCAGCGCGATACTATGAACGTGAAACTACACCGCCTTGGAGTAATGAATAACCTCGCGCTTGGGTGTGATGAACTTACTAAGATGACCCCTGAAGATTTTTCAGACCTTTCCTATGCAGCATCGCAGGGTAGGGGCAGGGGGAGGATGAAGTCTAACGAGAACGCCGAACGTAATAATTTTGCCAGATGGGAAACTATGCTGCTGTGTTCCTCAAATGCATCGGCTGTGGATAAGTTGAAGTCTCTTAAAGCAACTGCTGATGGTGAATTGATGCGGGTTATTGAGTACACCATTCCGGAGACTAAGGTACTTACAAAGGAAGAAGCTGACGAGTTGTTCCCAAAATTGTATACAAATTACGGACACGCTGGGCGTATATACATCCGCGACTTAGTATGCAACCTTGAAGAGCGTATCAGGGAAGTTAAGGATATCCAGCTTCTTATAGACCGTAAGATTGGCTTTACAAACCGAGAGCGGTTTTGGTCTGGCGTAGCCGCATGTAATATCGCCGGTGCTATGTTTGCACGTAGGCTTGGCTTGATTGACATTGACGTCGGCAAAGTATTTAAGTGGTTAGTCAAAGAGTTTACCCAGATGCGCCAAGAGATTAAACCACCGGCATCTAGCTATGCTAGCGTTATAGGCGAATACTGGAATGAGCAACGCCAGAATACTTTGGTTATTAACGACGAGATAGATAAACGCACGGGGGTTGAGCTTCTGCCGATTCTAGAGCCTCGGGGGGAGTTGACGGTGCGCATGGAGCCTGATACCCAAAAGCTATTCATTATTACTAAAAAGTTTAGGGAGTATTGCTCAAAGAATCAGATTACTTTAAAGGACGTACTAAACGCGCTTGCCTCTGAGGGTGTTTATGTCGGCACAATAAAGAAGCGTATGTCGAAAGGCACTAAGTTATCCAGCACCCCGCCGGTAGATACGTACGTATTTGATTGCTCTCGCGGTGATTTCCTTGACCCAGATACCTATATCGGTGCAGCCAAAGCCGATTCCGACGCAGATGGGGAAGCCTTAGCCACCGGCACTGATGGTAATTGATGGGATTAGTTACAACATTAATTGGAGGGATTTCCCGATCGGGGCGTCCTTCTTTACCCCTTGCATACACGCGCAGCAAGCCAGAGATGCTATTAGAAAAACTACTCGCCGTCTTGGATTTAAAGTAGTTTTTAAAGTTGTTATTGAAGATGGTATCCGAGGCTTGCGCACATGGAGAGTTTAGGGGTATGATTGGAACCGCAACACCTTCATGTTGTTTCTCCTTGCGGTACCCGCCCCCGGCATCCCTCCTCTTCGCCGGGGGTCTTTTTTAATTTTCATCTTCAGCAAATCCACCCATACCCGATAGCTCCCCACGTAATCTCTTATCAATGTCGGCACCGAAGGCTTCTGCTTCAGCCGCACGGGTAGCTCTCTTCTTGAAAGACTCTTTAATATTTTTTATCGTAATAGCTGTACCGGGGCCGGGGTGTTTTATACTAAATTCACTTGCGCGTTCAAGCGCCGTATCGAACCCATCATCATTATCTCGTTCCAGCCACAGCCTATTCATAATTGCGCTGCGCTCGTCCAGAATCTTTTGTTCTTTCTGTTTCATTGCAATAGCAGCTTTTTGTTTCTGCGCTAACCGTTCAGGCTGAAGGCCGATAGCTTGCATAGCTAATTCTGTAGCAGTGAAGTCATCTAGTATTACGTCCCCACCCTTAGTTCTTGCGCCTTCTTTACTCATCCTAACAGCGGATAGTGGTTTGGATACAATTGCTGGAAGCGCAGCTTCGGCGGCACGTTCATACTGACCTTCTTTTGCTAGTTGATATGCATCTATACCTTTCATACCAAGACCAACAACAGGGCCAGAGTTAGCAATGACGGACTCAATAAAGCTCTCACGGGCATCTGGGGAATAGCGACCATCTCTCCATAGTAGGGCTTTAGGGTCTAAGCTAATACGATCTGATAGCGCCATGCCCATAGCAGCGGGTACGCCACGGGAAACAATCTCTCCAGTAGTACGCCCAACTTTTTCTGCGGTTTCTGGCTTTACTCCTGCGTTAGCAAGCATCGCTCCAAGATATCCACCGAACTCTGTTTCCATATAATTATAGAACCAGTTTTCCCAATCGAAGTAATCATCTTCGTCGTCACCGGCAAACATCTTAACTAACGTGCCAATAACCAAAGAGAAGTATGGCATTGCAGCTTGACCGCCTAGAACAGCAGTCATACCAAGAATACCCGCAAGCCGACGACGCGCTTCTTTACCTAGAGCTTTTTGCTGCGCTTGAACTTCTTCCATCCGTTGTTCAATAATTTGGTCTTTGTCGGTAGCGTTTTTAAGTTCTTCCTCCAACATGCTCCTGTATTGGGCAAGCTCCTCTTTATCGTAGGGTCTGACTGCATAATCTAAATTACGTGCAAGAGCGTACATCGCCAAAATTGGATACTGTTTAAATTTCAAAAGCACCATACCGGCTGGGTTTGCAAAAACGCGACCTTTCATCTGCCGAGAGAAGTCACCTAACGTTAAGGCGGCTACCCGAGTAGCATCTTCAATAGCAAGCTCAAATGCTTGGGCTGGAGTATTTTTTATTTTATTACCTTGAGCATCTCGCAAGTAAACTCCGCGAAGTCCTTCCATGCCCGGTTGACGTTGGTAATCGTTTAAAAATTTATCGTACGCTAGCTCAAACGTAGTCATCAAAATAATCTCACGATTCATACGTTCAGATTGATGGAACAAACCAGAGATTGTTTTCTTAACCGTAGCCCCTATGCCGGTATAAAGCGCTGACGGACGATCTCCTAAATTCATAATGTCGTTAGTTATTGATATATCAATCTGCCCGTTATCAATAAACCGATCTGCCGCACGACGTAACAAAGGCGAAAGGTTTGCACCTTCTACAATAGAAGGGAAACTTACTCCTACAATTGTGCCATTTTTAATAGGACTAAATACTCGTTTCGGCACAGTCCCAAGATACTTACCTAAATTTTTAACAAGTAGTGTGTTTGCTTTAAGGTACCCATAAGACCCACCGATATACGGCATAGCCAACTGCACCGCGCCGATTGTATTAAGTATTGCTGTAAATGGAGCCGATAACATATAGTAGAACGTGATCTCTGAGGCTTTACCTGCTACCTGCGCAACAAGGCTTGTATCCTCATTACTCATAATAGTAGGAACACGTTTCTCTACTTCGTTAATAAAGTCTCTATGCATGGCTGCTTGGTCGGCATTCAACATACCAGCCGTTTCAGCACCGTCGATTTCGCTTCGTGCGTTGTTTAAGTTCTGTAAGAATTTCTCTGCGTACATAAACCGAGACTGCTGATACGCACTATGCACCGCAGTGGTAGCAAATACGCGAAGCATGTCTGAACTAGCACCTTGAATTGCTTTACGGTTGATAAACATCTTCCGCATACTTTGCTGAGGTAGCAATATATAGATAAGCTGATTCAGGCTATCTTCTAACTGGTTTTTTAGGTCAGTTACATCTGTAGTCGAAATGTTCTGTACTAACTCATTAACATCTTTTAGTACCTGAGTAGTACCTATGTTTTTACCATAAAGTTCTGAGATTCCATTACCTTTACGCACCGTTTTAACCAAAGCTTTTTGCTTTTCATTCCCACCCGATAACTCCCGGATGCGTTTTTTCATGGCGATGTCTCGCGCTATTGGGCTTTCAAATTCGTAAAACTCTTTGAACTCGCCTTTACCCACTTGGAACCAGTGTTGACCAAAACGACGTAGAGGGAAATAGGGCTTGACTAATTTATCTGGGCCGAACTGAGCGTCAATCTGGCGTATTTTTTCTGCACGCGCCACAGGGTCTTGTATAGCCGATGCCCTACGTTTCATCTCCCGAACCATCCGATTGACAGAATCAGAATAGAAGTTACGAACGCGTCTATAAATATCTTTGTACTCAGGTTTAAGAGTATTCCAAGCTTTTAGCAGTTCGGCGTTTAACGCACCGGGCTGCGCGGTATCTGGGTCAATACCACGTATAGTGGCTTCCATCATGATGCGACCCATCAACTGAGATTGCGCAAAATTCTTATTCTGTAACCTAACCCAGTCGGCGGTAATCTGCGAAGCAACGTTTAATTTCTTAGCGCGATACGCAACCATGTCTCGAATGATTGTAAGGGCGCCAGTAAGTTGCGTAAACTTTGTACGAGTCAAATCCTCAAGATGAGTTAGGTTAAGCACCGGGAGAGTTACTTGCCTCATTAAAGTATTTTTAGAGTCCCATAGAGCAGGGCCAATAATTTTTATAGCATCTTTCCACTCCATACGACCTTCGTATGCATCTTTCATAGTCTGCAAAATTGAACCTTGTTGGCTCTCTGCATCTCGATAAGTGCTAGGGGTAGTTATAGGCCCACGTACCCGCTTACCTCGTTTCTTACCTTGAGCAAAGTCTGGGCCTGAAGGTTTAGTTTCTTGGTATCGAGTGGCAGTAAATAACTTCTCGGCTTCCGTCATTGCACGACTAGCAAGATTGTTAAAGCCGACTAGTTTGAAGATAGCGTTAATAAATTTAGACAACATACCAGATTCGGCAGCGTAATTTTTTGCCGCTGGGTATGGAATCTTTTTTAAGTCTTTATAAAATTCTTCATTAGTAAATAGTTCGGCAACAAATTCTTTTATATTAGTAAACCCGTAGTGTTTAATTTTTATGTTGTCTTTAGCAATTTGAAAAAGTTTTATAAGTTCTTCTCGCGCAGCAAGTTGCTCAGGGGTAAGTTGAGACGAGTCTGCTTTTAGTAATGAAACTGTAGCCGCATGAATTACTTCATGTAAAAGTATCCGATTACCAAGCCCACGTATCCTTTTACTATCTAAGGTAATAGTATTAAGTGTATTAAAATACGCGCCCGGCATATATTTAGCGTTATACATCTGCCTATATACGGTAGCAGCATCTCTAATTTCATTTGCAATTGGGCCAAGTCCTGTTACTACAGTTGCGTATTTACCCGCAAGGACTGAAAACATAAGCGTGTTTAATCCAGAAGCTACTTTATTTATATTTTCAGGGTTACGGTAATCATAAAAATACTGCGCATATATTTTAGGTTGGGCAACTTCTAAATAACTCATGATGCGACTAATTTGCGGCCCTACAAGTTTGTTAATTACTTGCTGCGCAACTTGTTCAGTATTATCAAAACTAATAGTAGTTTGCAGGTTGAGAGACAAAAGTTTTGTGGCTAGCTCACCATAGAACCCAGTCATATTCTCCGAAAGTATTTTTAACGCGCCGTTTAGGTCGTTATTCTTTATAGCTTCTACCACGGAAGGATGTAAGTCTCCGGTTTTATTAAACTGTTCTTGCAGTCTTTTCTCTTCTGGACTAATTTCGGTTTCAGCCGTAGTCCAGCCCTTGCTTGGGTTTATATTCGGGAACACTATGTTCTCACCGTCCATCAACATTTCACGGCTTACAAACGTACCATCCCCACGCAACACGGCGTTTATTCCACGGATAATAGGATCATCACTTGGTAAAGCAAAAACTTCTTTTACTTTTTGTACAAGTTCTCTTAAATACTGAATGATCCTACGGAATCTATTTTGGTAGGCTGCGCCGTACCTACCGGCAATAATATTAGAGCCAGTAACCGCCCAAAACTCTGAAGGGTTCATTAATGCGTAAAGCGCACGGGGTACTTCCCCCTTTACAATCATATTTAATGCGCGTGTATACGCGCTACCATCTTGTGTAGCATTTGCTTCCGCAACAACATGGAGGTAATTTAATATATTTTCTTGGCGTGTAACTTCATCTTGCGCCCGTCTTAATCTATCTTGGGCTTCATTACGTTTACGAACGTCAAAGCTGTTTAAATCTTTAGTGTATTTTTCTATATCTGCGTTAGCTTTATCGCGCTTTTGCTCCGCTTCTTTTGTAGTAACCTCAAGTCTTACGCGCCATTCATTTCGTATTAGCTTACGTAAATGGTCAGGGAGCATCCTCTCCATATGATGCAGTATTTCATGCACCGCTGTAAGATCATCCATCTCCCTATACACACCGTTTTTATCACGAACTAGGAACAGGTTTATAAGGCGTTGTGTTCGTTGGTATATACCGTCAGCGCTCTCAGCTATAGCCCCCCTAGAACCAGTAGGTTCGGCAATAGATATAGCTAAATTCGCAGCCATCGCACGATTTTGCGTAAGGAACCAGATTGCCATGTCAGCCATCTGTGGAGAAATTCTTCCTTGTCTAGCTGCATCTTCTAATGCTTTTACAACTCTACCGAATCCACGCTCTCTTGGTAAATTAGACCTAGTAGCATTACGCATTGCGCGTTGTTCAGCAAGACGCTCCGTAAGTTTATTCATCTCACGGGTGTACTCAAAATACGTTATTACGCCGTCTCTCCACAACTGGTTAATTCGGTTTATGCCGTTTTGATTTTGCGGCACCATGTCCGCAAGAGAAGCATCTATCTGCGATAAACGACGCGCAAGATTAGGTAGTACGTCTTTATCCTGTGTATCAGCAGAAGTATCTTCGGTATCAACCGACTCTAAAACCCCTTTAGCTTTAAGTTTGGCTTGCCCCAACTTAGCATACGCTTCCCGTCTCCTTTGCGCTAACGTATTTCTTTCTTCATCAGACTTTGCCGAAAAGTACGCATTATTTGCGGCTTCGACTTCTTGTATAGCAGCATCTACTTCAGGGTTATTTGCTAACTCCGCATCTTCTTGTGTTTTTGTTTCGGCGGCTTTAGCGTCCATCAATTTTTTCTCAGACGCAACCCAATCCCAGTGCGCTTCTATGCGCTGCTGTTCTAGCTCTTCATACTTTTTACGGGCAGGGGAATTTTTTGCTGGGATGCGACCAGCCTTAGTCAGAAGCGCTTTTTGTTGTTCTACAATATTTCTTACTGCATCGTGTCGAGCAAGTTCTTCTTGTTCGAGCGCGGCTATGTCTACGCCGCTTTTTACTTCTTCTTCATTTACTACTTCTTCTGCGGTTGGCGTTGCATTCGTCCTAGCTTCTTTTAGGAGCGCGTTTAAATCATTAAATATTTGCGTTGCTTCTTCTACTTTATATATAGATTCTCTAAGTCTAACTCCTATCCCATCTAATTTTTGCTTTGCTTCTTCAAATGCTTGGTTTGCAGCTACCTGCTCTTCTTCTGGAGTATTTTCAGTAAGCGAATTAAATCTTTTTTCGGCGGCTTGGTATTCTGTCCATGCAACGCCACCTTCTTCCATTACATCATCTTGTAGCTGCTGCGCTTGCAAAAGCGAATCGTACGCGGCGTCTTCTTGTTCTTCTAATGAAGCTGACTCATTTCTTTTTGGTATTCCAGAGACTGTAGTAGCCTCGCTAGTTCCATCCAATCCTCCAGAAGTAGATGTTGTAGTGGTTCCGGTATCAGAAACCCCTGTGTCCTCGAATCCAAAGCCAACACCCGAAACGCTAGTTCTATCTGTTCCGGACTCAGTTGTATTACCCGCGTTTTGCTCCACAATGTAGTCATCGAAAGCCTTCCGAAGTTCTTGTTCATTTGCGGGTCTGCCAAGCTCCGCATACAACTGACGCTGGATAACACTTACTTCTTCTTCAGTTAAGTTGTCCAACGAACGTAGTTGTGGTGGTGGTGGCGCAGCCTTTGTAGTTTTAGCGGCTCTAGATTTTTTAGTTGTGGTTTCGGCGGCACCGGCACTTTGTTCTTCTCTATCTGCGAGCGCGTCAAGATCACGGATTGCTTGACCTTCACGAGTATTCGTTTCGGCAATATTCTTTTTAGCTCCTAGCGCCCGCGCACCTTCAATTGTGGTGGACATACCAAGACCGCCGATAGCTTCCGACAACGCAGAGTCAACGACACGTATGATGTTTTCTTTAGTTAACGCATCGCCGGTTTGTTCGCCAAGCATACGCTCGGCATTAATCATCACGGTCTCTTGCAAACCACCAGTTAAGAATTCTTGGGCGCCACTCTTTGCCGCAACTTTTGGAATAGCCTTTAAAATTTCTTTGCGGGTTTGTTGCCGTAGTTCCCCAGACAACATGCGTTTAGCAATATCGGCTTCAGGGCCGATAACAGCGTCGAATAGTCCGCTTACCGTAGCCGCAGTCAGCGTAACATCTTTTGTATCACGAACATATTGAGCAATAGCAGCGGCGCGTTTTTCTGGATCAGGCTCGTTCTGTACTTGCTTAGTGATGTAGTCAACTCGGTCTTGTGTAGCAGGGCCAAGCTCCATGCCGATACTAGTCCCAATCAAGCCCGGCTTTTTTGCAACCACGCCTGAAGCAATAACTGGCACCATTTGCGGTATGGCCTCACCCAGTTTACTTCCAAAGTACGTACTAGCGTCACCAATAAACGCACCCAGAGACTCCCTACTTATATCAGTAAAGTCTTTTAGACGAGGAGCATATGGTTCTGCTTTCTTCTTAATTTTCTCGCTATAAGCAACCGCTTCGTCAAAACCCTTAGACTTTTCTTGCAGCTCGGCTTGCGTTTCGTCACGTAATTTCTTACGGTCTTCTGGGGAGGCATTTAGATAATTTTGTGCTAGATCAATAGAACGTAAAACTTCTCCGGGGTCTTTTCTTCCTTTTTCTAACCCCAGTGCGCCTGTTATGTCCTCGGTAATATCTCTCTTTACCCCAAGAAAATTATTAATTTCTTTCTTAGATTTAAGTTCCCCGGCATCAATCTTGTCAAACGCATTGAGGGCTGTATCTGGAACCTCCATGCCGAGCGCGTAGTACCGTTGCTGTAACTTAGCAGGAATACTTTGTAGGTTAATCCCCCCACGTACAATCCCTTTAGGAAACTCCAACAGATTAGATTGTTCTACTGGAGGTTCGGCAGCTTTTTGATCCGCGAACGGGTTTGCTATTAGCGGCTGTTGTGTTTGATCAAACCGGTCAAACGGATTGCCAGCTTTTTGTTTGGTGTCAAACTGGTCAAATACGTTCGCCATTTATTGTGTCCCTAAAATACGCGCAGCGGCGCCAACTCCATATTTAGCATCAAAATCTGCGGAAAGATTTGGATTGGCTTTCAAGTAATCAATAGCAGATTGTGGCGGACTAGTTCTTGGTAATTTATCTCCCTCAGAGCCGCCAACACCTGTCCGCATACTTTCATACCCGTCGTAAAACTCTTGTAGTTTACTATCAAATATATCTGATTTGCGTTTTTCTAGTTGTTTTTGAGCTTCAACATCACCTTTAGCAGCTTTATCCTTAAGCTTTTTAATTTCTTTATTTGTCATTGACAGGCTAGCCCATTCGTTGTCAGCACGTTCTTGCACCTTTGAAGTGGCGTTAAGTATTGCGTTCTTAATATCTTTGGGATGCGTTGCCTGTGCTACCGCTTCTAGCCTAGCTTTAAATGTTGACCCCGGCATTGAGGCAATCATATCTGGACTATTAGCCATCTTGAACGCGTCAGGCATGCCTTGTTGTTTTAGTTTTTCTAACGCCTGATATCCTTCAGTGTAGATTTTCGCGGTGTTTGCTGCCGACGCTGCGCTAATTAATGCGTTTTGTTTAGTAGATTCGGCACCGAGTCGAGCACCATATACTGAACCTGCTACAGTATTTAAAGAACTTCCAAGAGAGGCGGTTGCGCTAGCTCTAGCCTGTTGATTTTTCTCCACACGTTCTTGGTCTTTCTCAAGCTGAGTGAAGGCCGATTTTGATTTATCCATCTTATAATTGTTCTCAGATACATCCAGCGCCATTTTAGAACGTACAAGTTCTTTGTCAGCTTTCTTAATATCTTTAATATCACTAGCCAAACCTTGCAATGCTGGAGTAGCACCTTTACCGATATTGACAAACGCATGGGGAGATTCGCCAGCCATAATGCCTAGTCCTGCCTCAAGAAGGCGCATACCTTTAGCATCTTCACGATCTTTTGTCAGCGCAGTTCTTTCATCTTCGAATGTCTGCCTTTGTTTTGCAAATATGTTTTCGTCCACACCGAATCGTTTATTTACCGCTTCTTGGGCATCAATAATTTCATTTATTGATCTTGCTTTTTGCTCCGGGATTAAGCCGCTAACTTGTTCTTTAGCTATGTCTAAGTTGCGTTGTGGGTTTGGCAGTGGGACACCATATTTATCAACAGGCTGCTCTCGTTTGACAGGGATATTAGACAGCCCAAGGCTATTAATACTATTTACATCGGGGGTGTATATACTTCTTAAACCCTTCTGGAACCGGTCTGCTTCAGTAAACGGCTTTGGAAATACTGGGTTAGCGCCCTCAAATTCGGACTCATCTACATACCCTCTACTTGCGTAACCCGGCACAGAGCCACCATCGTCGAACGCAATAATCCCACCACCAGCCATGCTGTAGTTACCTACATCCCCAGCAGGGAGACTTTCCATACCCATAGGAGCTTGCGCCATTTGAGTTGGTTGTGGTTGCTGTGGTTGCTGTGGTGGTTGTGGCTGTTGTTGTGGCTGTGGCTGCGGGACACCTAATACATCTTGCGCCGTAGTAGTCTGTGGTGGCTTTGAATTTTGATCTTGGATACGGTTAATCATGTTGCCAGCCAAAACAGCTTTTGTAGGGTCGAGTAGCCCCATATACGCCATCTGCGCTAGCTGTTGCTTACTGTACTTAGTAGCAAGCGCCTGAATTTCTTGGATATCACGCAACATAATTATTCACCCTTCGCCATATTATGCAAAGCAAGCCCTGTCAATCCACCATTAGCAAACAACCCAGCTTTCTGCCCACCTAAATACGCCATGCCTAAACCTGCGCCTTGAGAAATCATAGACGGCGGGGCTTGATACACGTTGTTTACTGTTTGTGATCCGGGCATGCCGCGATATATATCGTTTAGGAAAAGTAATTGATTCTTTTGGAAGTTTTGTTGATTTATAAAGTCTTGATAGGCTACATTCAGTTTTTGCTGCTCTAATGCTTGTTGTTGGGCACCCGCTTGCTGACGTGCGTTCATAGCCGCTTGTTGCTGACCGAACTGAGTCTGGCCTAATTGACCTAGCGTATTAGCAGCTTGTAGCCCTTGACCATATCCCTGTAGACCTAACTGCGCTCCAAACTGTTGCGCTTGCTGGGCGTTTTGGAATGCGTTCTGCATACCGGTGCCATAGATATTGTTTTGCAATTGCCCTAAATTACGCTGGCGTTCCGACTCTTGTATATACCTACCACTACCACCAAAGGCTCCTGCCTTAATAGCAGCCGCGTTGTTTTGCATCCCAGTAATTTCAGATTGGCGACGGGCTTCATCCATTGCAGGGTTTAACGCCCCTTGGATGTATGGCGACATATAGGCTTGCATAGCGCCGGGATTGGTTGCCATGTTCTGATAATTCTGCCCAGCCATTAACGAACCAAGTCCCGCTTGACCTGCTAACTGCGTACCGACCCCAATTTGTTTTGCAGGGCCTAGATTAGCGGCTTCATTAAATGCTTGATTCTGCAAACTAGAAAACCCAGCAGTGCGCTCACCACCGTATGGTATATATTCTTGATTAGATACCGCCTCGGCTTTACCCGCAAGCCGTTCCATATTAGGTCGTAAATATGGCGCAACGTTAGTAGTTGACGTAGTTGTATTTGCAGGAGCACCGCCACCGCCACCACCACCAAAGTTAAAGGTAGCCCAGTCCGGGGAAAATAATAATTTTAGAAATTTAAGCATTTAAGTGCCCCTCGCGGTACTCCGCAAAACTCTCGTTAACAACATCTTTCCACATTTCTGGTATATATTCGGCGGCTTTTTCAGGCCCAACACACACATGTATTGCATAAGCTAAGATGTTACCCGCCGCATATCTAAGTATGTGTGCCGCTTCTAACCCACGTTCATCTTTTTCACGTTCAAACTTGTTTGCTGTCTGATATGCCGACACTACTGTTATCCACATTGGCATGATGTCGCGTTGGATAGCTTGATAAAACGGGTTCAAAGGTAAGTACACAAGACTGATAAGAAACGCGTTGTTAATTGTTTGTTCCGTTACTTCTTTATCTTTATCAACTAAATCATCCCAAATGTGCGCAAGATCAACTAACATCCGATACACGCTTAGTGCATCTTGATTCCCACCAAACCATTCTAGTTTTCCGTAATTATTCATGCGGGTAACAACCTTTCGGCTTTACTGTTAACGGCTACTTTATTTTTGCCAGTAGATTTTTTTCTAGCTTTCTGCACTCTATCCATCATTGCATACAGCTTACGAGCACCAGCTTCGGTGGAGCCATTACCAATCTCTGACACAATCCGGGCGGGTATAACGAATTCACCATCAGCAAGACGAGCGGGCTGACGATTGCCAATAGAAGCAGGGATAGAATCACTGACACCATCGCCCGGCCCACGCAGTAAACGACCTCCATCTGAGTACCCTCCTAAACTAGCCATACCACCGCCAGCAAAACCTTTATACCCACCCATACCACCTAGTTGCTGGTTCATATAGTCGTAGAACCCATTTAAACCTAATTGCTGCTCAGGAGTTTGATAAGCAGGGTAAGGCTGTTCTTGCATTGGTTGCGCTTGTTGCATCGGGGCTACTTGATCGACTTGACCTGTAGGTGTAGCTATACCACCTGTTACTACAGGTGTAAATGGTGTAAGGGCTGCGGTTGTTTGTGATCGAGGAAAGGCAACGCTACCATACATAATTGCGTCATTTGCTGTTTTTTGAGCGGCATCAGCCACCGGATCGTTTAATTGCGTAAACTGCATTGTCTTTGGGTTGTAGTCATACTTATACCCACCAGCTTCCCCGCCACTAGCCATACCGCCAGCAGCCATACGTTCTTCGCCAGTATACGGGTCAACGTTAGTATCTACACCTTGTTTAATTACATCCGTTGATACAGGGCGCTGCATCATTGGGTTGCTATATAACGACGTCTGCAACCCTGCTTGTGGGTAGTCCATGTTTTGACCTACTGCATTTGCAGCCGACATAGTTTCTACTGTACCGCCAGCAGCTAACGACATTAATCCACCCTCAGCCACACGGTAAATAGGTTGCGCTTCTAAACCACCCGTAAAGTAAGTACGCTCGGCAGTGCTACCCCCGCTATATGGCCTGTAATAATCCACATTTGGGTTAATCCGTGTTGTGTTGCTGTATGGGCGTTGGTACTGCGGCTCATTTCTTTCTTTTATTGGTTTCGGCTGCATTAACTTATATAGACCATAAGCACCAGCCGCTGTTGTGTATGGGTTTTCGTTAGCGAATGCTTTTAAGTTCGTAAAGTTTGGTTTGCGAATTAACGTTTCTAAATCACTCAATACGTTGCCGGTCATGCCATTATTTTCTATGGCCTTATTAGCTTGCGCAATTGCATCGCTTTCGCTTTTGGGTAGGTTACTTAAAGCATCATAAGGATTGAAGCCGGGTGTATTTGCTGGTTTAGGTGTAGCTAATTGCACGGCGGGAGAAGTACCGGGAGCACTAATAGTAGGGTTAAGAAAAGTGTTTTCTACAATAGGTGTAGGGGGTTGGAAAGTAGGCGTAACAGGGACAGCGTTAGCTGTTTGTGTAGCGTTTGGTGCAATTTTACTTAATATATCCGCTTGCGCTTGACCAAGAGCTTGAAAATTTGCTGGCGCACCTGTAGCCGCTTGTTGTATAGCAGTTTGACTTGCGGAAGGAAGCGCATTACCTAGCCCCGAGTTCGCTAAATACTTAGCGGCATCAAATCCAGACGCCACTCCAGAAGCAGGAATAACAGCGGGAGCAGCGACAGCGGGAGCAGAGGCTAAAGAAGCCGCCGCCAAGTTTGATCCATAGCCAGCCAAAGTAGTACCTGCTGCTATACCCTGAAGTAACGGAGCGGCAGCGGTAGCGGCAGCGGCACCCGTCCCCAACAAAGCTGTACCCGCCATAGTAGCAGTGCTAGTACCCGCAGCCGCAATAGCCGTAGCCGTAACTGGATCGTTGTATAGACGTATGCCATCTCGGCTATAACCATTAAATTTATTTGGTATTCTCATGCGTAATTACTCCTGTCGCAACGTAGTAGTATTGTACCGTTTTGTGCGCCGAATTTAATAAATCCTAACCTTTCGCAGAACCGTAGCCCAGCGTGGTTTTCCTCTTGTACTTGCGTTACCGCCCAGCCATATTTATCTACTACACCGCCAAGAATAGACCGAATATACGCCCGAATAGACCTTTTTGGTTTAACCCCATATCCTACATGAATTTCGTTACCTTTTAACAATACACCGCCAATTACTTGCCCATCTTCGGTAAGCGGTATCACATCCCAATCTTTTAATGCTTCTAGATACTCAGCCATGCCAACTGTCAAGCGGTGCTTTACAGACTCATACACCATAATAAGGGCACGGTCTTGAGGGGTCATGACGTTTTCATCTTTAGAACATTACTAGCCGACGTATCTACATACACATCGCCCACACGAAGGTTAGCTAAATCCGCTTGGGTGGCAAAACTATAAATCTGGGTTGTCCCTAGTGGCCTATTAAAAGTCATCCCCGCAGCTACTCGTGCAGTTCCCACATCTGATGCAGACCCCGCAACCTGCCCGGGGTTACTAGTTTGCGTAAAGTATTGGCGAAGAATATTATTAAGTTGGTCTTGGTATTTTTGATCGTACTCAATAGGGGCCATTGGAAACGCTGGTATGCCTACAGCCATAATTATCTCCTACCGTCAGGACGAACATTCATTCTAGGGATGCCCAATTGCCATTGAGTACCTAACGTATTTGATTCCACTCTAAACGCCATTTGGCGACCACGTACTCGGGTATACACAAGTTCAGTAAACTGCTGTACGTTATACGTTTGTTGCCCTGCATATGATTGCGTAGACTGTACTGTTGGAGCATTTGCACTGCCGTAGTTTGAACCGGGGTTTTGTCTTGGTCGGACAATAAAGTCTACGCTAGGGTTTTGTGAAGTAGGCGTACTTGACCCATCAAACGTAATATCCGGCACAATCTGCCACACGAATCCATAGTTATGCCCGTCACCAATATCAAAGTCAGATGATTGGACATACGCTGAAATCGGCGAAGGTGGGTTAGTCTCACCGTTATCTACCGCTGCTTCATGATATACAAGCAAATTACTACCTGTAGCCGCCTGTGGGTACTCACGAAGAGGGCTATCTAGCCATGCTGTACGGGTAAGAGTTCCGTAATACCAAACACGATCCAAGTAATTAAAAATTACATACCTATCAATAACATCACTGTTAGCAGAGCAGTAGAACCACCATACTTCAGAATATCCTTCGTTTGCACCTGCAAAAAATTGAAACTCTTGGTTTCTGTTAATGTCGTTAAATACATATGTTCGCAAGGAACAAGGCAACGTTTCTACCCTACCTGCGTAAACATAAAATTTATCTGTGCCCATCCAGTACGTAACACCATTAGCCGTTGCCATAGTATTAGGTGAAGCAATAGATATATTTTCCGCAAGTATGGTAAAACCAAAAATAAATGGGAACCCAAGATACTGCATTGAATAAAGCGCGGCGTCTGTCCATACTAGAATTTCTTGGCGGGTTTGCAAAGCACCCACAATAAAGGAGCCAGAAGATAGACGATTAAATCCCGCTTGGCTTGTAGGAGATACGTCCCATGAAGTATAGTCTTCCACATCCGACCAACGAATAAGCAGCGGGTCTAAATCGGTTTCGCCGTAATCATTACACCCAAAACAAATAGTAATACGACTTTGATCGGACATTAGTATTTCATTAATTGCTGTTGGGACATCTGTCCCCGTTACTATCGTACCGCGAGTGGTATACGCAGGTGCTGACCCTGGCCCCGGTGCCCATTTATAAAGCCCACCCCCGCGAGGAGAGAACAATAATTCTTCTCCAAAATTTGTTTGGCTCCATAAACGAAGCTGTAATGGGACTCCTGTTGTATAGCCCTCCCCCCAACCACGAACAGGGTCTCCAGTGCTAGTTAATGGATTTTGCGGGTTAACAACAACACTTGAGCCGCCGGCAGAAGCGACTGTTTGTGTAGCATTAACCGTAGGTAATTGTCCGTTATTAAGTAGGAACGTAAAAGTATTTGCGTTAGTGACCGTTATGAATTTAACGCCATTAAGTAGTTCTAGGGGTACTCCACCAATTGATTTTGTAATACTTTTATTGACCCCAACTACTGATCCTGTACCCGTTACACCACTTAAGGTTATAGAAACCGCGCCAGAGCTAATCGCACTTTTATTAACTGTGTTTACTGCACCTATGCTAGTTACCCCACTTACGGCTATAGAACGCGCTCCTGTATTGGCAGCATTAATACTGCATATACCTACCGCGCCTGTACCTGTTACACCACTTAAGGTTATATCAAGGGCACCACTTGCGTTCGCAACGCCACTAATAAGTACGTATGCAATAGAGGCCGTGCCTGTACCAGAGCCAACACCTGTAGCAGTAAAAGTTAGCCCTACATTATTAGCCGATGCGCCAATTAAAGTAAAGTCTGTAGTGCCTATAGACGTAATACGATATTCCTGCCCAACAAAGAAAGAACCCGCTGTGGTTGTATAGCCGTGGGATGTTTGCGTAACTGTTATGACGTTGCTGCCGCTTGTAGTAGCGATAGGGTTTGCACCCAGCGTTGTACTTATAGTCGGCCCGTTAGACCAAGGCCCGGCACCCCAACCTGTACCAACCGTGAAAATATCCTGACCTGTATCTATTTGGTATTTAGCTACAGTAGAACCCCCACCGCTCCCCGTATCAGAGGCGTTTGCGTTAACAGCGGCACCGGGGGTGTCTATGCTAGATACTGCACGAGCTTGGATGGTATAGGTGGTGCTTGATACGTAGGTAATTCGGTATTCTTGATTTAGGATAGGCGCAGTTATGTTGCCCCCTAAAGATGCCGCTCCGCTGAACGTAACAAAGTCCCCTGTCTGAAACCCCGAGCCTGTTGCGTTAGTAACTAAGATTGTACTGGAGCCGTTAGTAGCAGCAAAAGCAACTGCGCCAGCAGCCGAAGTAAATCTAAGTGGCGTTATATCGTAGTACTCGCCACCAATATCTTGTACATAAAACTTTAAATTTGTGCCAATACCAAGTAAGTTATATTGCTTTAATGTAATCCAATTCCACAATGAACGGCACGTTCCAATAAAGGTTGAATACGACTGCGCAGCCCAACCACCAATTTTCTCAGGGTACCCAGAACGAAAACGTACTTTGTCCGATTCAAACCAGCCGCCCTCATTGGCGAGTGTAGTGCCTTCTCGATTAACACCGGGCCGAAATTGGAGTTTTTGTAATGGCATGAGGTGCCTTACGTCTTGATGATAAAGTTAATAGTTAAGTACGGCGGCAAGTTTTGGTTAACACCTGATACACCGGCTGAAGCTATCGTCGCTGTAATACCTGTTGTAGCTGATTCTGTATTGCCTGTTTGATTTTGTGTGGTTGATAGCTTTGACGGAGTACCAGAGCTAGTGTTTTGGGAACTTGACATTAGAATACTGTGCTGGTGACCGGGGTCAGTAATTGTTGCAGTATGAGTGTGGCTTGCAACAACCGTATCAGAAGTACCGCCTTTTACCCCGATGCCAACAAACGCAGTTAGTGTAATTGTGGTGCTAGCCGCATTCTGTGCAGTACTAATGATGTAAGTGCCAGTGGTTCCAGTACCAGTACCGAGGTCTGTAATTTTTGTACCAGTAGTTATACCCGTACCAGCCAAAGCCTGTCCTATAGCTACAGTGTCGGAACCCACAGCGGTAACATTAAGTACTGTACTAGAGGAAGTTATAGTTCTTGAACCAATGGCGGAGGTTGGGGCTGGGCTAACCGTGTATGTACCAGCGCCTCCAGTACCCGTACCAAATGCTGTAATTGTGCAGTTGGCTGGCACGTTTGTACCGGTAATAATATCCCCTATATACAATGCCCCTCGCGTAACTGCGGTTACAGTAAGCACTCCACCTGTACTTATTGACCCGGTAACTACTGCTCCAATAATTCCTGTTACTGACCCAGTAGTGGCGGCACTTGCGCCAAACGGCATGCGGTTTATGTAGTTAGGTAGATTAAATGTCGTCGTGCCGTTCCCAACACCGAACGTAGTACTTACTACCCCAAACAAAGACGCATAGGTTGTCCGTGAAACTTCCGAGCCATCACACAATAACCACCCTGTAGGAGAGGATGCAGTAGGCCACATCATTAAGCCACCGGAAGGAATTCCTCCAGATACAGCGGTATCAACGTATTGTTTAGTTGCGGCTTGTAAAGCCAACGTAGGGTCTGCGCCTAACGTAGTAGTCCCACCTATAGATAGGTTTCCATTTACTGGAAGGTTTCCATTTACTGCAAGATTACCTCTAACCTGATTAATAGCATCTATGCAAACAGTTCCGTTACAATATATTGACGCTGTAGCCCCAGCAGGAAGCACATATGCCGCACCGGCGGCTGTAGTATTACCAATAGACGTACTTACATATATTGAACAAGTATAGGCACTGCTATTCCCTACAACATATAACTTAGATACGGGGGGAACATATACATTAAACGCCCCATTGGTTAACGTATTTAAATTAAGTGCAGCGCATCTAGCTTCGTCTGCTACACCACTATAGGCGATCAAAGCGTAGTTTGTTGATGTTGCTAAAACTGTAGCTGTACCGGAAATTGCATCTTCGAGCAACGTACCTAGATTATTGTTGGTAGTATTGCCCCAAATACCGGACTGTTCGCCACTAGCAATAAGTTCAATACGTAGGTCGTTGGAGTAGGTACTTGCCATGTTAGTTCCCTAAATAGATTGCGCGTTCATCTTTACGGCGGTTTTCTAGTCCCTTTAAGACTTTACCCGCAGCTTTGCAATATTTTAAAAATTCTTCGGCAGCTCCCGCATGGTCGCCCCGGTTGTGTTTTTGTCGCAGCGTGCTGCGTTGTAGAGTACCTAAACCTACGTTAAAACTAAAGCTTACAAGAGCGTCAAGCCAGCTTTGATTATTAATAGCGCTAGGGCAATAACGCAAAACTCCCGCAACAAAACGATTAAGGTCTTTTGCAAGTATGGCATCTACTTCCTCCATTGTAAATACACGGTTCCAGCCCTCTGGGCAAGGCAAACTTAACCTATCTTCAAACGGCACTTTTGCGTGATTCGCTTCGATTACATGGCCCACGCCGATTGTCCAGAGTCGGGCAGGGCACCGGTAAGGTTTATTCCTTACCCCCTCATGATGCTTAATCATGTCAAGTGCTTTTTTGCTAATCATTTCCCAAACGCTCTACCGCCAAAGTGAAACGCTATGATGCTGGCAAACAAAGCCTGAGTCTCGTCATCCCATAATTGTTCAGCTAACTGAACAAAATCTACCCCAGTTGTTAGCCCCTTGTAAGCTATCACAGCGTCGATACCGACTAGCAAAAAGAAGAACCCATAAGTAATCACAGGGCGCACAGATGCGCGTAGGTCTTTCATCCACTTAGATGTGCCTTCATTTAGCGACGTGTCGTGAGCATAGATTGCATTCATCTCCGCTTTTTGTGCGTCGATTAGCGAGACTTTCTCCGCAGATTGTGTCTGGGTCTTAATCTCGTCTAACTTAATTTCTTCAATGTGTTGCTGTGCAACATATCCTGCGGCGGCTAGTTGTAGCTCGCGCTCAGTCTGCATCTGAGCCAGCTTTAGCTCATGGGATTTATCTGACTTGTCTTGGAAAAAATCAAGCAGCTTAGGCAAACCGCCCATCAAAAACGACACAAAAGTTGAAAAGATTGTAAGCATTATTCTTGTACTCCTAATAATATTTTGGCGCGTAGTTCACGCATTTTCTTTATTTCTTCCATCGCTGCTACTGTTGCGTTATTCATGTCCATATACATGATCCCCATGACTGGGAGCGCAATAATCAACACAAAACACAGAGCGATGACGGCGATGAGTAAAGACCACGGTACGTCAGACTCATTCTTAGCATTATCATTAGCCATAAAAACCACCCTGTTACGAACAATACTGCACAGATTAGTGTCGTTTGTTCTTTTACCTTCTTTACTATTCTTGCTCTTCGCCAAGCTGCCATCTGTTGTTTCTGTAATTCTTGCCGCTGTACTTCAGCGCGTTCTGCTTTTACCCTGTCCCGCATAGCTTCAAAGGATGACCATATTGCACCAAGCTCTTTTGGGGCTGAATACACTAAGGTTTCGCGTAACTCTGTTTCTAACCGCTGCATTTCTTTTACTGCCATGACCCGGTTAAAAGCCTCTTGGTTTACCGATAATTCCGGGTCACGTACTTTTTTAGTCTTTAGTTCTTCCTCGTGAACATGCTTTTCCAACTGCTCATGCGCTTTAAAAAAGTGTCCCAGATGACTACTAATGTCAGCAACCACATCCTTGGCTTTACCGAACGCGTCCACCAGCTCCATACCATCAGCTTTAGCTGTCTGATATAACTCACAACCTTGTTTAATTGCGTTTGCAGCAAGTTTTGCAGCCGCAAGAATTGTAAGTGGGTCAATTTTGTTTTTCCCTTAACTTAATAGTTCCTCAACAATTACCCAAGTTTTGTTATTTTCATCCCAAGTGTAAATATTATTATCAATAGGCATCGGTGTTGGCGGTTGCCAAGTGACATCAGAATCTAACGTCCAACTAGGAAACGGTTGCGGAGGAACAAAAGCATCAATATCTTCCCGATATGTATGCCCTACACCAGCAAAATTTCCTCTAAATGGGACTCCCCCATTATAGTGAACATTGCCATACGTATTATAACTTGTGCGTTTGCAAATCTGACCGCGAAACTCGCCGTACCATTGTTCCCAGTTAATACCGTCTTCACCCTCATTTTTGCCAGGCATGACTTGAGTGACAATATTATTTTCATCCAGAAATGCGTAATGCGCCATGTTAATCACCAAGAAATATTTCCACTTCCATTAGTAAACGTATAGATCGTGTTCCCGCCAACTGTCGTTTTTGTGTATGTTAACCCTACGTCAATAGAAGTTAAATCAGAAATAGAATTTGGATAACTAATAATTACAACACCAGAACCGCCAGAGCTTCCGCTTGCGCCTTGCCCACCGCCCCCGCCGCCGCCTGTATTAGTAGTTCCGTTTGTGCCGTTTGTGCTTGTGCTGCCTGCGCCCCCCCCGCCATTACCGCCAGCTCCCGCAGTGCCCAATATTGTGCTTCTACTTGTTCCTCCACCACCACCTGCTAAATAGTAAGTGCCTGAAACATTCTGACCTGTAGTGGAGCCTGTTATTGGGTTAGCTAAACCAACGCCGCCGTTACCACCGTTATTTCCAGAGCCATTGGAACCCACTGCGCCCTTACCACCACCGCCGCCAGAACCACCGCCCGAACTACTACCAAAGTTTACACCATTGCCGCCCGCGCTACCTTGCCCTGATGTACCAGCGCCGCCAGCGCGGCCTGGAAATCCTGATCCGGCACCGCCACCACCCGAACCACCTACTGTTCCGGCAGTATTTGAGCTTTGATTTCTGCCGCCTCGCCCGCCGCCAGTTGATGTTATGGACGAAAAAACTGAATCTGTTCCGTTTGATCCCGCCGCCCCTCCGCTGCCAATAAATACTGGATAGCTACCTCCTTTAACTACATTTAAAATCCCAGTTAAAAAACCCCCCGCTCCACCAGCACCGCCAAGCGCCGCTATTCCGCTACCAGCACCGCCTGCAACCACAAGATATGTTACGTTTATGGGAGGGGAATTCGCTAGTAATAAATTAAGAATTCCAGCCATTAACTTAGACCAGTTCCAGAAATTAACCAAGTGGTCGCAGTCATTTTAATAGCAGTAGCCATGCCATATAGCGCTAGTGTCCTGTTGCCTGTTGTTCCTGCCCCCGCTAAATACATGGTGTCTGTATTAATTGTAATCGTTACTACTTGTGAAGTCATATTTACAAAAGTTAATACCGTACCTACGTCATAAGCAACCGACGAGTTTGCAGGGATAGTAAATTGTCTAGCGTTTGCATCTGTAGATGGGTGAAATATAAACTTACCAGAATCAGATAATATAGCTGTATAGTTAGCAATTTGACTGTTAACTGGGACATTTCTAAATCCTACCTTGTACGCAGCACCCGCTGAATCCATAAAGTTCAGATCGCCAGATGATGAATACAAAGAAACGCCGTTAGTCAAAGTCCCAACAGGAGCAGTGCCATTAAATAAAGCAATTTGATTAGTGCCCGGAGTAGTGCTGCGGC
>Ga0181348_1000119_pt1 | contig 29342 bp, 33 predicted proteins | sample Su13VDMM110DN_FD_130092 | JGI IMG/M metagenome (GOLD analysis project Ga0181348, IMG submission 130092) | Freshwater viral communities from Lake Michigan, USA - Su13.VD.MM110.D.N | ecosystem: Environmental > Aquatic > Freshwater > Lake | place: USA: Michigan | collected 2013-07-16
CGAGTGGAGGCGGCGCGGGTGGCGTCGGCGGAACTGCCGGCGGCGGCGGAACGGGCGGCGGCGGAACAGGCGGCGGCGGCACAACTCCACCCACCCCCATCGGCCCCAAGGTGTGTCCGGTTGGATTTAAGCTCTTTACTTTTCCTGACGGTTCCACCACTTGTGTGCCAGTACCAACTGCTACACAAATGGTCCGACCCGTGGTTGCTCCGTATCACAAAGCCGCCGGAATTGCGTCTCTGGCTAACTATGTCCCCTACATCCCGGGACGGACCCAACCCTAACAGGGGCATGAATGAGCTTAGAGTCTTTACCAGAAGAAGCCCTAAAAGAACTGCTTATGCTCACAGAGGCCAAGAAGAGGCTGGATACCCGCGAGAAGGCGGAAAACAGCTTCATGGCCTTTGCGCATCACGTGTACGATAACTTTATTGAGGGTCGGCATCACCGGGTCATCGCCGAGAAACTTGAGAAGGTAGCGCGGGGCGAGCTCAAACGTCTGATCATCAATATGCCGCCTCGACACTCAAAGTCCGAGTTTGCCTCATACCTGATGCCAGCGTGGTTCCTTGGTCGGAATCCCAAGTTGAAAATCATTCAGGCAACTCACAATACGGAACTAGCGGTCAGATTTGGTCGAAAAGTCCGCGATCTTATTGACGACCCCAAGTATCGCGAAATCTTCCCTAAGACACAGCTTAAGGAAGACTCGAAGTCCGCTGGCCGCTGGCAGACGGACCAGTTGGGGGAATACTTCGCCGCAGGCGTTGGCGCTGCAGTCACGGGCCGTGGCGCAGACTTGTTCATCATTGACGATCCGCATTCGGAGCAAGACGCTCTGTCAGACACCGCTTTCGACCACGCCTACGAATGGTACACCTCTGGTCCTCGCCAGCGTCTCCAGCCCGGAGGGGCGATCATTGTCGTTATGACCCGTTGGGGCAAGAAGGACCTGACAGGGAGGCTCATCCAAGCGCAGAGCTCTGACATCATGTCGGACAAGTGGGAGGTCGTGGAGTTCCCTGCGATCATGCCTTCGGGCGATCCGCTCTGGCCGGAGTTTTGGGACAAGAATGCGCTTCTTTCTATCAAGGCCTCCCTTCCACCATCCAAGTGGTCCGCCCAGTGGCAGCAGCAGCCAACTAGCGCTGACTCAACCATCATCCGAAGGGATTGGTGGAACCTGTGGGAGAAGGAAGAAATCCCCCGCCTCAAGTACGTCCTTCAAGCCTATGATACGGCCTTCTCCAAGAAGGAAACCGCCGACTATTCTGCCATCACAACGTGGGGTATTTTTACGCCTGAGTTGGATGGTCCGGATCACATCGTCTTACTTGACGCCCAGCGGGGGCGATGGAGTTTTCCGGAGCTTAAGCAGGTGGCCTTTGACGAATATCAGTACTGGGACCCCGACATGGTCATCGTCGAAGCCAAGGCCACAGGCCAGCCTCTCATCGACGAGCTTCGCCTAAAAAATATCCCCGCCGTCGGCTATTCGCCGGGCGGTCGTGGGGGCGGAAGGGACAAAATAAGCCGGATGCACAACGTCGCACCCCTCTTTGAGGCTGGAATGGTGTGGGCTCCGTCTGATAAAGGATTCGCTGATGACGTTATTGAGGAGGTTTCCTCTTTTCCCAATGGCGATAATGACGATTATTGTGATAGCATGACGCTAGCTCTGATGCGGTTCCGCCAAGGCGGCTTTATCGCACTAGAAGGTGAAGATGACGGGGTCGAAGAAATCCCACGTATACGGGAGTATTACTGATGGCTATGCCTCCTAACGCACGAGGACCGATGGTCGATGCCGGAATGATGCAGGGTGGTCCCGACGAGGGCCTCCCCAGCGTTGACGTATCCGTTCCTTCTCCTGAAGATTTCGCTGGCGGCGCGATGATCACGGAGAATGAGGACGGCGGCGCGACCATTGAATCTCTCGCCGAGGCTCTGTCTATACTGGAGTCAGAAGTCGATATTCCGCACAACGCCAACCTCGCCGAGTATCTCGAGGACTCCCAGCTTGGTGAGATCTCAAGCGCTCTTCGGGCTTCTTACGAAGACGATCTCCAATCTCGTCAGGAGTGGGAAGAAGCCTACACAAAAGGCTTGGACCTTCTTGGCGTTAAGACCATCGAGCGCACCGAGCCTTTCCAAGGTGCGTCTGGCGTTACGCATCCCATGATTGCCGAGTCCGTGACGCAGTTCCAAGCGCAAGCGTACAAGGAACTTCTGCCCGCCAGCGGCCCGGTCAAGACCCAGATCATTGGCCTTGTCGATGCGGAGCGCGAGGCTCAAGCCGCTCGGGTCAAGGATTTCATGAACTATGAAATCACCGAGACGATGGAAGAGTACGATCCGGACATGGATCAACTGCTGTTTTATCTACCCCTGTCAGGCTCTTGCTTCAAGAAAGTCTACTGGGACATGGGAATGCAGCGGGCTGTGGCCCAGTTTGTTCCGGCCCAAGACCTCGTCATTCCGTACACTGCCACCAATTTGAACACGGCAACCCGTGTCACGCACGTGCTTCGGATGGACGAAAACGACATCCGCAAGATGCAGATTGCTGGCCTGTATCGGGACATCGAACTTAGCGCCACCGACGAAGCCAACGACATCGTCCGCGAAAAGGTTGACGATCTTCAGGGGACCACGAAGTCCTACCTCGATGACACGTACACCCTTTTGGAGATGCACGTTTATCTGGACATCGAAGGCTTTGAGGATATGTCCCCCGACGGGGAGCCCACAGGCATTCAGCTTCCCTATATCGTGACGCTGGACAAGGGCTCGGGCAAGATCCTGTCCATCCTGCGGAACTTTGACGAAGACACAGAGCTCGCCAAGAAGCGCCAGTACTTCGTCCACTACAAGTTCATGCCCGGCCTAGGCTTCTACGGCTTTGGCCTAATACACATGATTGGCGGGCTGGGTCGGGCGGCAACGTCCATCCTTCGCCAACTCATCGACGCGGGCACTCTGTCCAACCTGCCCGGCGGCTTCAAGGCCAAGGGTATTCGTGTTCGCAACAGCGACGAGCCCATCCGGCCCGGGGAGTGGCGCGACATGGACGCCCCCGGCGGTGACCTGCGCAACTCCCTGATGCCACTGCCGTACAAAGAGCCCAGCGCCACATTGGGACAACTTTTGGGAAGCCTGATCGAGGGCGGTCGTCGGTTCATTTCGTTGGCCGACGAGCAGGTCGGCAACATGAACCAAGAGGCCCCCGTCGGGACGACCGTGGCACTTTTGGAGCGTGGCATGAAGGTCATGTCGGCCATTCATAAGCGCTTGCACTTCGCGCAGAAGACCGAATTCCGAATTCTGGCTCGGATTTTTGGGGATAACCTGCCACAGGAATACCCCTACGAGGTTTCTGGCGCACCCCGCACTGTCTTTGCGGCAGACTTTGACAACCGCGTAGACGTCATCCCCGTCAGCGATCCGAACATCTTCTCAATGGCGCAGCGGGTTACTCTAGCTCAGACGCAGCTCCAGTTGGCCCAGTCTGCCCCGCAGATGCACAATCTACACGCCGCTTTCCGCCGGATGTATCAGGCTCTGGAGGTGCAGAACATCGACGAGCTTCTGCCTCCTCCTCCAAAGCCGCAGCCTATGGACCCTGTCACAGAGAACGCCCGCATCTTAATGGGCGAACTGGCACAGGCTTTTTCTGATCAGATGCATGACGTCCACATCGAAATCCACCTAGCTTTCATGAAAGCGCCCTTGGTTATGACTTCTCCTACGGTCATGGGCGTGTTTTACGCGCACATCATGGAGCACGTTGCCCTCAAGGCACGTAATGACGTAGACACGGAAATCCGCGACCTCCTCGATATTGCTCAGAAAAAAGCCGCTAGCAGTGGAAATCCCACGGCTATTCAGGGGGCAATCATGCAAGCACAGCAACAGATGCAAGACCCTGCCCAGATTGAGCCTTTGGTTGCCATGCGCCAAAAACAGATCTTGGACGAGGTCTTGGCTAAGATGCTTCCGCAGGGCGAAGACCCAATGACCGACCCTCTGGTTCAAATCCGTATGCAGGAGCTTGCGCTCAAGAAGCAGGGCGAAGACCGCAAGGCTCAGACCGACGCCGAAAAACTTTCCGTCGAAACAGAAGCCCTTCGTCAACGCGCCGTTACGGATGCTGCCCGCATGGATCTGCAGGAGCAGATTGCCAGCGACCGCACGGACGTGAACCGCGAGCGTATCGAAGTGCAACGTCAGGCTATGACAAGGCGTGGGGGTTAAGATGCCGCTTAAGAAGGGTAAGTCCCAAAAGGCTGTGAGCTCCAACATCCGTCTTATGATGGAGGAAGGCCGACCCCAGAAACAGGCCATCGCTATTGCCTTGTCCAGCGCCGGAGCGTCAAAGGTCAAAAAGGCAGCGGGCGGAATGATCAGCCGATTTAGCTCTATTGCTAGGCCCCAGAGGTTCTCAGGAACCTATTGACGCGCCAGATGTGGTGAGGCAACAAGGAGCTTATGGGGAGGTTTCGTAATGTCTGTTGTTAGCTTGTCTAAAGCCCTGTATAAGGTGCTTCGTGAGCGCGAGGGTGAGATAACCGAAGCGCTTGCCTCTGGCTCTGCTAAGAATTGGGAGAGCTATCAAAATATGGTTGGTGAGATTCGGGGCCTCGCCTTTGCCGTAGAAGAACTGAAAGCCCTGCTGGAGAGAACAACTGACGATGTCGAAGAAACTTTATCTTCCTGACCATGTCGTTAAGCGCCTTGAGGCCCAGAAGTCAACTGTGCCAGCCTCAGATGCCGCAAGCATTGGTTCGGCCTATGTCGAGCAAGACACCCGTGTCCTAGATCCCAGCCTTGTCGAAAAGAACCTTCTTGATCGTCTCCCCCAACCAACGGGGTGGCGCGTTTTGGTTATGCCGTACAAGGGGAAGGCTAAGACGGATGGTGGCCTAATCGTCCCTGATCAAATTCGAGACAGGGAAGCTTTGGCAACGGTCGTGGCCTACGTCATGCGACTAGGGCCTTTGGCCTATAGCGACCCAAACAAGTTTGGTGACAATCCTGAACCTTGGTGTCGTGAAGGACAGTGGGTTTGTATTGGGCGCTACGCTGGTTCGAGATTTAAGATCGACGGGGGAGAGGTTCGCATCATCAATGATGACGAAGTTATTGCCACGATCCTTGATCCCGATGACATTCAACACGTGTGAGGTAGACTATGTCAGGTGAAAACGAAGACGGCACGGAAGACTCCGGCCAAGATATTATTGTTGAGACCGAGGCGCTTTCTTCCGGGGAACCTAACTCGTCTCGAGTAAAAACTACCCCAGAGGCTGGTGACGATGAAGAACTCTCTGCTTATAGCAAAGGTGTTCAGCAGCGTATCAGCAAGCTGACGGAGCGATACCGCAAAAAAGAGCGCGACCACGAAGAGACCATCCGTTTGTCTCAGACGCTTCTGTCGGAGAATCAACAGCTTAAAGCGCGTGTCCAAGCTTTGGATACAGGATATATCTCTGAGTATGGCGCACGTTTGCAGACGCAAGAATCTGCGGTTAAGAACGCCTATCGATCAGCACATGAGGCGGGCGACACTGAAGCCATGCTGACGGCGCAAGAAGACCTAGCGAAGATCGTCGTGGAGCGGCAGCGTTACGCCACCGCAAAGTCTCGATCTGACGCTCAAGCAGAGCAAGCCCTTGCTCCTCGACAGCAGCAAGCCGCACCTCAACCTCCTACCCCTGACCCAAAAGCACAGGCGTGGGCCGAGAAGAACAAGTGGTTTGGCGATGACCGCGTGATGACTGTGGCTGCTTTCGCCATAAATCAGGAGCTTATTGACGAGCAGGGGTTTGACCCAGCGAGCAATGAGTATTATAGTGAAATTGACCGTCGAATTCGTGCGGAGTTTCCGCACAAGTTCTCGGCCAAAAACCCGGGTGGAGGAAGTCAGGTCGCTTCCGCTGTATCCTCCGCCTCCCGGAATACGAAGCAGGAGCGCAGAACTGTTCGGTTAACGCCATCGCAAGTTGCCATGGCAAAGCGGCTTAACGTCCCGTTGGATCAATACGCCAAGTATGTGAAGGATTGAGACTATGGATCGTACACCGCGCACCGCTGATACTCGCGAAAAAGAATCGCGCCGCAAGCCTTGGGCTCCCCCAAGCACTCTAGAAGCTCCGCCCGCGCCTGAAGGATACCAGCATCGCTGGGTCCGCGCCTCCATTCGTGGAGAAGAAGACAAGGGTAACGTGTTCAATCGTTTGCGTCAGGGCTATGAGCCTGTACGTGCCGATGAGCATCCGGGGTTTCAAGCGCCCACCATTGAGGACGGCAAACACGCCGGAATCATTGGTAATGGCGGGTTAATCCTAACCCGCGTACCTGTCGAAACTGCCAATGAGAGAACCGAGTATTACGGGGGCCGGACCCGCGAACAGATGGTAGCAGTAGATCAGGACCTGATGAAAGAGCAACATCCGTCGATGCCGATCAATCAACAACGGCAAAGTCGGGTATCGTTTGGCGGACGAAAAACGTCCGTCTGATAAGGAGCAACGTCTATGGCAAATACGTCTGGTGCGTTCGGGCTTCGCCCGATCAATCTTGCTGGTGGTGCACCCAACAGCCAAGGTACCAATTCGTACTTCATCGGCTCTAGTGCTTCGGCTATTTATCAAGGGTCCCCCGTTATTGCAGTCAATGCTGGTCAAATTGCCATCACTGGTTCGGCTTCGGGAGACACTTATAAACATGTCGGCGCATTTAACGGCTGCGAGTACGTCTCGTCTGTAACCGGGAAGAAGGTTTTTTCTCGGTACTGGCCCGGTTCGGGCGCAGACACAAACTACGACATCGTCGGGTTCGTTTTCGACAACCCAACACAACGCTTTACCATTGCAACGGACGCAAGTTTCACGGACCGTGCGACGGCAAAAGCAGCCATCTTTGAAAACACTCAGTTCAATACGGGCACGTCGGGTTCGACGGTCACGGGTGTTTCCTCCGCTGGCCTCGATGTCGCAACTCTCGATGCATCTGATGCTTCTCTGCCTCTGAAGATTCTGGGTATCTACGAAGACCCGACGAATCAGGATTTTGCAGCAGCAGGCGTTCAAATGATCGTCATGTTCAACAACCATGCCCTTCTGGAAGCTAATTCCGAAGGCACGGTGGCATAAGGAGACCTGACCCATGGCAATTTCGCGCGCCCAACTGGCGAAAGAGCTTGAGCCCGGTCTCAACGCTCTGTTCGGCATGGAGTATGCTCGTTACGAAAACCAGCATACTGAAATCTTCACCACCGAGTCTTCGGATCGTGCATTCGAAGAAGAGGTTATGCTGTCCGGCTTCGGCGCAGCACCGACCAAATCGGAAGGTTCTGGCATCACGTATGACGATGCTCAAGAATCGTATACCGCTCGGTACAACCACGAAACCATCGCGCTGGCCTTCTCGATCACCGAGGAAGCTATCGAGGACAACCTGTACGACCGCCTCGGCAGTCGCTACACGAAAGCCCTCGCTCGCTCGATGGCTCATACCAAGCAGGTGAAAGCCGCTGCCATTCTGAACAACGCTTTCTCGGCGGGTGCTTCGGCTGGCGGCGACGGCGTGGCTCTTTGCTCCACTGCCCACCCGCTGACCAACGGTTCGACTTTTGCGAACCGCCCCACCACCGATGCCGACCTGAACGAAACCTCGCTCGAGGACGCTCTGATCAACATTGCTGGTTTTGTCGACGAACGCGGCCTGAAGGTTGCCCTCCGTGGCATGAAGCTCGTCATCTCGCGTCAGCAGCAGTTCGTTGCTGAGCGTCTGATGGTTTCGAACCTGCGCGTCGGTACGGCTGACAATGACGTCAACGCAATTCGCTCGATGAGCTTGCTGCCTGACGGCTACGTGGTCAACGACTTCCTGACCGACCCGGACGCATTCTTCATCAAGACGGATGCTCCTCGCGGTTTCATCAACTTCGAGCGCACTCCGCTCTCGACGGGGATGGAAGCAGACTTCGATACGGGTAACATGCGCTTCAAGGCACGTGAGCGTTATTCGTTCGGCTTCTCCGACCCGCGCTGCATCTTCGGTTCGATTGGCGCTTAATGGTCCGAAAGGGTCATAGACTTAAGGGCGGGGGTAAAACCTCGCCCTTTTCTTTTTTCCACGATACGTGCTACTATACCTGAGTTGGACGAGATGACCGCAAAGCGGACGTTGCACAGACAGATCGTCCTTTAACCGTGCAAGGAGATAGACATGGGTAAGACTACTTTTTCGGGCCCGATTCGGGCGGGCGACATTCGCAATACCACAGGGACCACTTTGGGGACTGACGTCAAGAACGTCGGCTCCGTCGTCATGGTGCAGCACTTCCCGATTACGCAAGCAGGGACTGCCACGGCCCTTGGGACGGACATCGTTCTTCCGGCAGACAGCCACATTCTGAATATGCAGATGGTGGTCACGGCGGTGTGGAGCGGTGCCGCGACAACGTTCAGCGTTGGCAACAGCGCCACGTCCACCGAATACGTCTCTGGCGCTGCTGGCGGCACGATTGGTGTGATTGCCCTTAGCCCCGGCAGTGACGCAACTCGCACAGGCAACTGGGATGACACGGGCACTGCGGATAAGCGCGTCTTTGTCCTGTCCGCTAACACAGGCACAGGCACGGGCACTTTGACCGTCCGCTACATTCAGGCACACGATCTGCCGTAAGGGGTAAAATATGTCCGGTTCTGATGTAAAATCAAAACGGGTCACGGCAACGGGGGCGTTCAGTGTTGGACGCGCCCGTCTTCGTATGCTCGTTGTTACGACAACTGCTACGGCAGGGCGCTTGACCATGACTGACGGCAACGGGGGCGCAACCCTCTTGGACGTCGATCTTGTTCCGAGCGTTACGCACAACTTCTACATCCCCGATGAGGGGATCGTGTTTACGTCGGACCTGTATATCTCGACGTTGACAAACATTACCTCGGTCACGGCCTTCTACTCATAAGGATGAATGCCAATGGCAAAGTCTCCGGCATGGCAGAGGACCGAGGGCAAAGATCCAAAGGGCGGGTTGAACGCCAAGGGCAGAGCTTCGGCAAAGGCCCAAGGCATGAACTTGAAGCCTCCGGCTCCAAACCCAAAGACCGAGAAAGATGCCAAACGGCGCAAAAGCTTCTGCGCACGTATGGGTGGGATGCCGGGGCCGATGAAGGACGAAAAGGGCCGTCCGACTCGGAAGGCTCTGTCTCTTAAGGCGTGGAACTGCTGACATGAATCGCTCTTCCATGTCCAAACAGATCACCGTGCCCGGGGGGAAGAAAATGGCAAAGCCAAAGTCCCGCGTCAACGAGGCTGGAAACTATACCAAGCCCACCATGCGCAAGTCTCTCTTCGAGAGCATTAAGAGTGGCGGCAAGGGGGGTTCTCCGGGCCAGTGGAGCGCTCGTAAGGCGCAGATGCTGGCACAGCAGTACAAGGCCAAAGGCGGAGGTTACAAGGATTGAAAGCTCCGCAGAAAAGCCTGAAGAAATGGACGGACGAGGAGTGGGGGACCAAGAGCGGTAAGAACTCTACCCAAGGCTCAAAAGCCACTGGGGAGAGGTATCTGCCTAAGAAAGCTCGTGCGTCTTTAACTGCTTCAGAGTATGCTGCGACTACGAAGGCAAAGCGGGAAGGCACAAAGTCTGGAAAACAGTTTGTCGCGCAACCGAAAAAGATCGCCGCGAAAACGGCACAGTTCCGGAAGTAGACCTTTATACGGAGTCAGGTCATGATGAATAATATGAAGCCCGAAGGTTACAAGGCTGGCGGGAAGATTAAGATGGTCGTCAAGGGCGGGAAGAAAGTGCCTGCTTTTGCCGCTGACGGCGTTGGCAAAATGGCTCGTGGTGGTACAGTAAAGAAGGCTATGGGCGGGAAGATTTCCGCTGACATGGTCAGCCCCCGCAAAGCCATGGCTATGGGCATGAAGAGCGGCGGAAAAGTTTCCGGCAAAGGTTGCTAACCAGCCATGACAACTTCAGGGACCCGGACGTTTGAGTTAGACGTCGCTGAGCTCATCGAAGAAGCGTATGAGCGGTGTGGACTTGAGGTCCGCACTGGTTACGACGCACGTACAGCGCGTCGGTCCCTGAACCTCATGCTTGCCGAGTGGGCTAACAGGGGCTTGAACCTGTGGACCGTGGCCCAAGCAACGATCACCGTGACGCAGGGGACGGCGCAATACACTGTCTCTGCCGACCATGCCGACATCTTGGAAATGGTCTTGCGTCGTAGTGGTACGGATTACGAGGTCGAACGGATCAGTCGCGGCGACTTTTTTCTTCTGCCCAACAAGACCACGCAGGGCCGCCCCTCCCAATTCTACTACAACCGCCAGATCAGCCCTGTTATCAACCTATGGCAAGTTCCTGAAAACTCGACGGACCAGATTATCTACTACTACGTGCGGCGTCTAGAGGATGCGGGGGCTCTGACAAACACCACCCAGATGCCGTGGCGTTTCTACCCTTGCATGGTTGCTGGTCTTTCTTACTATCTTGCGATGAAACGCGCCCCTGATCGCATGGAAATGCTTAAGGCAATTTACGAGGAAGAGTTCACTCGGGCGGCAGAGGAAGACGAAGATCGCGTTCCGTTGAAACTGCAACCTGACGTATCCTACTTGAGGTTCTGATGTCGTATGCCAGTGGAAAAAAGGCTTGGGGCATTTCGGATAGATCCGGGGTTCGCTACCGCCTGCGCGATATGCGCAAAGAATGGACGGGACTTCTGGTTGGCGCTGATGAATACGACCCTAAGCACCCCCAACTGTTTCCGCCAAAGGCCTATCCTGATCCGCAGGCTTTGCGGAACCCGCGCCCCGATCCCGAAGAAGGTCACGTTTACGTTTCCGTTGGAAACAACGTCTTTCCTCCTGTAGGCATTATCTATCCGATGGTGGGCAGTGTTGGCTTTGTTACTGTGGTGATATCATGAGTTTTACTTACGCGCAGCTAAAGCAGGTCATTCAGGACTACACGGAGAATACGGAGACGACCTTCGTGAGCAACCTGCCTTTGTTCATCCGGCTGTCGGAGGAGCGAATCCTGAAGAATGTGCAACTGACGCTGTTCCGCAAGAACGCGACGGCAACTGCTACCGTTTCAAATCAGTATCTAGCCAGCCCCTCCGACTTCCTAGCCCCCTTTTCCCTGTCCTACACGGGGGCGAACGGGGACAAGGAGTTTGCGGAATTCAAGGACGTGACTTTCTTGCAGGAATACACGCCGGACCCCACGACCACTGGTGGGCCAAAGTACTATGCCCAGTTTGACAACGAAAACTTTGTCCTGAGCCCGACACCCAACTACGCCTACGTAATGGAACTGCATTACTTTTACCGCCCTACAAGTTTGACGGCGGGCGGGGAAAGCGGGACAACGTGGCTAAGCATCAACGCCGAACTAACACTGTTGTACGGCGCACTGATCGAAGCCTATGTGTTTATGAAGGGCGATCCAGATCTTATGGGCAAATATGATCAGCGGTTTCAAGAGTCCTTGATGGGCCTGAAGCAGTTGGGCGAGGCGCGTCAGGTCACTGACGAGTACCGCACTGGCGTGGTTGTGAGGACAAAGCAGTGATGTTTGAGGCCTCCCTAGCCATGCCCACGCGCCCGATTGTGTCGGTTACGACGACGAGCAATCGCGGCCTGTCGGTAGAGGAACTTGCTGAACGCTGCGCGGAACGGATTGTAAGCGTGTCCAAGGACGCGCATCCGGCTATTCGTGACCAAGCACTTGCCTTCAGGGCGCAGATCGTTGTTCTGCTGTCGAAGTACCTCAAAGAAGCGGTTACAAATGACCGCGTTACCGTGTACAATGCCCTTGTTGAATCCGGGCAGCAGAAACTTGCCGAGGCAATTCTCAAACTATAGGAGGCTCTTTTGGCTATAACACAAGCAATGTGCACCTCGTTCAAGGATGAACTCCTTGAGGGGGTCCACGATTTCCGATCTTCTGGCGGAGACGTCTTTAAGCTTGCGCTCTACTCCAGCGCGGCCACGCTAAGTGCCACGACTACAAGCTACACGTTGACAAACGAAGTTGCCAACTCGGGCACGTATGCGGCTGGCGGCGGCACACTGACCAACGTCTCCCCGGCCACTACTGGTACGACAGCCTTTACCGATTTTGCCGACCTTTCCTTCACCTCGGCCACGATCACCGCCCGGGGCGCTTTGATTTATAACTCAACTCCAGCACACACCTATACCACCCCGTCGGTTGTGGTTTTGGACTTTGGCGGCGACAAGATCTCAACGGCGGGAACTTTTACCATCCAGTTCCCCACGGCTGACTCCTCCAACGCTATCATCCGCATCTCCTGACTAGGAGGCCGCCATGGCAAACTCGACCCTAACAGGCTGGAGCCGTGGAGCGTGGTCCTCGGGGGCTTGGGGAGAGGCCCTCCCGGTCATTGTCACCGGAGTTTCTGCCACTGGTGATGTTGGCTCTGTCACCGTTACAGGCTCCGCTCTTGTGTTGCCGACCGGAGTCTCTGCCACTGGTGATGTTGGCTCTGTTTCTGTTGAAGCTGGCGCGGACGTAGCTGTCACCGGAGTTTCTGCCACTGGTGATGTTGGCTCTGTTTCTGTTGAAGCTGGCGCGGACGTAGCTGTCACAGGGGTCTCTGCCACTGGTGATGTTGGCTCTGTTTCTGTTCAAGCTGACGCTAACGTAGCCGTAACCGGAGTCTCCGCCACTGGCGTTGTGGGAACTGTTTCTGTTGAAGCTGGCGCGGACGTAGCCGTAACCGGAGTTAGCGCATCTGGTGTGGTCGGAAACGTCCTTGTTTGGGGCGAGATTGTTCCCGTACCGGGAACCGCGTGGGCCTCGCTTTCTCCCACGCCCCCGACAGCGTGGTCCGGCGTGACTCCATCCCCCGGTTCGGCATGGACGCAGGTAAATCTAAATGCTATAAATTCGTGGACAGGGGTGATGCCGTCTCCCGGCACCATGTGGACAAACATCGCGGCGTGAGGATAACCTATGCCTAGCACATATACTACTAACCTTGGGATCGAACTTCCCGCCGATGGCGAGCTTGATGGCGTTTGGGGCGATGTTATCAACGATAACATGAGTATCCTCGACCGGGGCATCAACGGCTCGCTTGCGCTTTCGTTAAGCGGTACATCTTCAACGCTTACCACCTCCGACGGCGCACTGTCCGACGGCCAGTATAAGCTGCTGGTTCTTGGCGGAACTCCGAGCGGAACGCACACCATTACCATTGCGCCCAGTGATGCCCAGAAAATCTACTTTGTCCGCAATACCACTGCCCAGAGCGCAGTCTTTACTCAAGGCTCGGGCGGCAATGTTACTGTAGCCACGGGCGACAGCGCGATCATATACTCGGACGGCGCGGGCGCAGGCGCTGCGGTAATCAACATTACCAACGACTTTGCCATGAGCTCGGTGAAGATCACGGGCGGCACTATCGACGGGGCTATTGTCGGCGGAACGACTCCTGCCGCTGGGACGTTTACGACGGCCAACGCCACGACAGTGAACGCCACGACAGTGGATACCACCAACATTGAAGTCACAACTTTAAAGGCTAAAGACGGCACTTCGGCTGGTTCAATTGCGGACTCGACAGGCGTAGTCACGCTGGCCTCTTCGGTCTTGACCACCACAGACATCAACGGCGGGACTATTGACGGGGCTATTGTCGGCGGAACGACGCCTGCCGCTGGGACGTTTACGACGGCCAACGCCACGACAGTGAACGCCACGACAGTGGATACCACCAACATTGAAGTTACAACTTTAAAGGCTAAAGACGGCACTTCGGCTGGCTCAATTGCGGACTCGACAGGCGTAGTCACTCTGGCCTCTTCGGTCTTGACCACCACAGACATTAACGGCGGCACTATCGACGGCACGGTTATAGGCGGGACATCTGCCGCAGCTGGGACGTTTACGACGGTGACTGCTTCAGGCCAAGCATCCTTCGCAGACGGCTCCGCAGCCGCCCCTTCGATCACCAACACGGGCGACCTTGATGCGGGCCTGTACTTCCCCGCTGCGGATACTGTGGCTGTGTCTACGGCTGGCTCTGAACGTATGCGTATCGACTCCTCTGGCAACGTGGGGATTGGGACGACTTCGCCAACAGGTCGCCTATCTGTAACTGGAACATCCACTGGATCGCAGTTAACCGCACTTACGCTTTCCAACGAGGGCCTAACCGCTAGCAGCGCAGTCAGACTAAACTTTCTAACTGGGGAAGATGGCACCGCTGGACGCACTCGCGGACTTATTGAAGGATTATCCCCCGCAGCAAACGATGGCGCTCTTGCATTCCACACAAGAAGTGCTGGCTCAACCACAGAACGTATGCGCCTCGACTCCTCCGGCAACTTGGGGATTGGGACGAGTTCGCCGCTTGCAAAGGTCCACTCGCAAGTAAATACGTTTACCACCGCCGACATGGTTGCCTATAAGGCCTACAACAATCAAGCCGTTGGTGTTTACGCAAACTTCCAAAACTCGGCTACTGGCACAGCCATTACAGATGGTTTCCTGATTGGCATAACCGACAGCGAAGACGCTGTTCTGCACAACCAAGAAGCCACAAACATGATTTTTTCTACAAGTGCCACAGAACGTATGCGTATCGACAGCAGTGGCAACCTACAGTTTAGCGGAACTGGGCAGCGCATTCTTGGCGACTTTACCAATGCGACAGAAACTTCTAAGCTGTTGTTTCAAACTACAACTGCCAATTCGTCAACTATTGTCGGAGTAATCCCAAGCGGCACTGGTGCTATTGCTGCATTAAACCTGATGAATAATTCCGACCCTACTAACGCAGGGCGGCTTGTTGCGCTAGCGACATCAACTGACGCATCTATCCGTAGCGCTATCAACGGAACTGGCACTTACCTTCCTATGACGTTTTACACAAGCGGCTTAGAGCGTTTGCGCGTTGATATCAACGGCAACGTGGGGATTGGCGGCGCTGTTCCAGCATCAAATCCAAAGTTAAGCATGTATGGCGGCATTCGCTTTTTAGCAAACGAAACTGCCGCCGCTACCTACACTGGGATTGGATCAATAGCATCAGATACTGTGTGTGTCAGCACAAGCGGCACAGAACGTATGCGTATCAACGCCTCTGGCAATATCACGGCTGGATCAAGCACTACCGCCATCACCTTTGACATCGGCGGCGGTATCAACTTGCCAGCGGCCACTACGGAAAATCGGGCTATCGAACTTGGCACTGGAAGAACAGGCAACGGAAATTCATATATAGACCTTATCGGTGACGCTACTTACACAGACTATGGGCTGCGAGTTATTCGCATGGATACTGGGGCTAATGCCTCAAGTGCTATACAGCATCGCGGCACTGGAAGTTTCAGTATTACTGCTCAAGAAGCCGCGCCACTTCTTTTTACTATAAATGCCACAGAACGTATGCGTATCGACTCCTCTGGCAACGTGGGGATTGGTACGAGTAGTCCTCAGACTGATCTTGAGATTTCTGGAAACAATACTACTACATCCACTGTTACTGCGTCTATTTCTGGTACCACTATGACTGTTACCGCAGTAAGTTCTGGTTCTCTTGCTGTTAATGATCGCATCCACGGTACAGGTGTTGAGTGGAACACTTACATTACTGCTCTGGGGACTGGCACTGGTGGCACTGGTACCTACACCGTCAACAATACCCAGACGGTTTCCAGTACAACACTCTACGGTTCACCTGCGGGTAACAACATTCTGCGTATTACCAACACTGATACCTCTGAGCAGTCTGGACAAACAACTGGTGGCATTGAGTTTTTTGGCTCAGACTCAAGTACTCCGGGTGCAGGTGTTAAAGGGTACATTGCGTTGGTTGGGGAAGACACCTCTCCAGACTACTCCATGCTTTTTGGTACAAGCAATGATACTGCCAGCACTCATGCAGTAGAACGTATGCGTATCGACTCCTCTGGCAACGTGGGCATTGGCACGGTTTCGCCGACTCAAAAGTTTGAGGTTGTTGGTCAAATACTTGCATCTGGTTCATCCGATCTTGGGTTGCTTTCTGTCACATCAGGAGCATTCACTTCTTATGCTCAATTTCAAAACTCCGTGCGGAATTGGCAGATAAGGAATGAAGCTGCTGGAAATTTCACCATTCGGGACGGCACTGCGCCAGCAGTTCGTGTCACCATCGACACCTCTGGCAACGTAAGCATTGCAACAAGTTCTTCTCCCGCCACCCTTACAACCACAACCACAATAGCTGGCATTGGTTTATCAGAGTCTGGTTTTGGCGTCTTTGTTAGGGATTCTTCTCAACCGCTTTATGTAAACCGATTAACAAATGACGGCGTTCTTGTTGATCTTCGTCAGGCTGGGGTAACGGAAGGAAATATTTCAGTTTCTGGCACGACTGTCAGCTATAACGGCGGTCACCTTTCTCGTTGGGCGCAATTCCCAGATGGCTCGCGGCCTGAACTTCTCAAAGGCACAGTCATGTCAAACCTTGACCAAATGTCGAATTGGGACAATGAAGAAAACGAACAGCTTAACTGCGTCCAAATTAGCACTGTCGAAGGCGATGCCAACGTGGCTGGGCTATTTGTGGCTTGGGACAGCACAGAGGATGACTACAATGACATCCTGCTTGCCATGACGGGCGACATGGTAATCCGCATTGCTGCTGGTGTCACAGTGGCCCGTGGTGATCTGCTGATGTCTGCTGGTGACGGCACTGCCAAACCGCAAGCAGATGACATTATCCGCGCCAAGACCATTGCAAAGGTCACTTCAAACCATGTGTCTCATACTTACGCAGATGGCTCATATGCTGTGCCGTGCGTAGTAATGGCTTGCTAACCTATAACCCCAGAAAGGAGATCACGATGAGCGAGAAAAAAACACAGATCATCACGATCAACGGCACAGACTACACTGAGGATCAACTGACCGACGAGCAGAAGATCATGATCAACCACATCGCAGACTTGGACCGCAAGATCGGGTCAACGCGCTTCAACCTAGATCAGCTACAGGTGGGCCGTGATGCCTTCGTGAACATGCTGACCGCCTCGCTTAAGGAGACTGACGAATGACGACTACTTGGAGCATCAGCCAAATGGACCGCAACGCTGCTAACGGCGGCGTAACCACGGCTCACTGGCGTGTTGAGGCAGTTGACGGGGATTATTCCGTATCGGCCTATGGCACGGCAGGGTTTACACCTGACGCCAGCGCACCAGACTTTAAGCCTTACGCAAGTCTGACACAGGCTGACGTGCTGGCGTGGGTCTGGGGGTCGGTTAACAAAGCTGAAGTAGAGGCATCTTTGGCAGCGCAGATCGAAGCCAAGAAGAACCCCGTCACCCTTAACGGATTGCCTTGGTAAAGATCATGCAGCAAGAGTTAGACTTAATGGAATTGGCAAAACTCCTGCTGCAATTCGCAGTGCTGCCTATCGTTGCCTTTATGTGGGCGCACTACAAGATGACCCAAGGTCATTCAATTGAGATCGCTATCATAAAAACTGAGTTTGCGCTGACCAAAGAAAACCATGATCGCGAACTTAAGGAGATAAAGGACGCCTTGTCCAATATCTTCAAAAAGTTAGACGAAATTCAGAGGGATATGCACAAGTGAGTGTCAATCAGGCAACCATTGATCTGATCAAGCAATACGAAGGCTGCAAGCTGGTTGCTTACCAAGACATCGTGGGCATCTGGACCATTGGATACGGCACAACTGCGGGGGCAGATGTCGGCGTCAAGCCAGCTTACGGCATGACGATCACGCAAGCACGGGCGGAAGACCTGTTGAGGCAGGGCGTGGACAAGTTTGCAAATACAGTGGACGCGCTCATCACAACCAAGGTTAACCAAAATGAGCGCGGTGCGTGTGTGTGTCTGGCCTACAACATCGGGACAGGCGCATTTGCTAAATCCACTGTGCTGCGGGAACTAAATGCGGGCAATAAAGACAAAGCTGCTGCTGCTTTTAGAATGTGGAATAAGGCTGGGGGGGAGGTTATCAAAGGTCTGGTCAATCGCCGTGAGGCGGAGATCAAGTTGTTCCTAACGCCTGTAACCGCAGACATGCACACCGTTGCACTTACTGAAAAAGAGCAGACCGAATCTGTTTTTGCTGCAATCATCAAGGCCATCATGGCGTTGTTTCAAGGAGTTAAAAAATGAGTGCTTCTGAAGTTGGCGGCATTGCCCGCGCACTGGCCTCTGCATTAGGCGGCTATCTGGTTGGCAAGGGCCTGATCGACAGTGAGACAGCTACCACTGTTGGCGGCGCTGCGGCAACGATCATCGTTGCGGTCTGGTCCGTCATTGCCAAACGCAAGGCATGAGTTCTTTTATCGCTTCACTGCTTAAGCCCTTGCTGACTTTTTTTGCAACTTGGCTTGCAGGAAGGTCTGCGGGGACGGCGGCAGCGAAAATCGAGGAGTTAAAGGACTATGCCGAGACTTCCAAGCGGATCGACAAAGTTGGCCCTGTGCCTGACCCTGACGCTGCCGCTGAGTGGCTGCGCAACCGCGCCAAGCACTAGCGCGATTTGTGATGGTACGGCGCAGAGCCGTACATCCCATGCTGCGGCACTAGCGGCGGATGGTGGTCCGCGCTCCTTGGTTACGGGGGCGTTGCTAATCCAACAGATTGACGCTGGTTGCAATAAGTGACACCACCTAAAAACTGTCGTATAGTCGACTGACAGGAGACAGTCATGGCGCTTATCAAACTCCAATTTCGCCCCGGCATCAATCGGGAGACCACGGCATACGCCAACGAGGGCGGCTGGTTGGATGGAAATCTCGTGCGTTTTCGGTCGGGAAAGCCTGAAAGCATTGGCGGCTGGAGTCGCTACAGCCGTTCTGCCTTTTTGGGCACAGGGCGGTCGTTACTTCCATGGTCCACTCTGGATGGAACGGCCCTTATTGGTGTGGGCACCAACCTTAAGTACTATGTACTGCGGGGCAGCTCGCTTTACGACATTACCCCCATCCGCGAGACAACGGCAGCGGGGGCGGTGACTTTTGCTGCTGCCAACGGGTCCACCACACTCACTGTGTCTGACACAGCCCACGGCGCTGTTGCTAATGACTTCGTGACATTCTCCGGCGCAGTCTCTCTTGGCGGCAACGTCACGGCCACCATCCTAAACGCAGAGCACCAGATTACCAGCATCGTCAATGACAACAGCTACACAATCACCCTCAGTGTTACGGCCAATGCGTCCGACAGTGGCAACGGCGGTGCTTTAGTTGTCGGTGCTTACCAGATCAACACAGGCCTTGACACGGCTGTGGCTGGAACCGGGTGGGGCTCAGGCACATGGTCTCGAGGGGAATGGAACTCTGGTTTCGCTACCACCACATCGTTTAGTCAACTTCGCATCTGGTCGCAGGACAACTTTGGCGAAGACCTTGTCATCTCTGTTCAAGATGGCGGCATCTACTACTGGGACACATCCCTTGGACTGACTGCTCGCGCCGTGGCGCTTGAAGACCTAGCAGGGGCTCAGGCCGCACCCACCGTTGCCAAGACCGTCCTTGTGTCGGAGCGAGATCGTCACGTCATCGCTTTCGGCTGCGACACAGAAGCGACGCCGGGTGTGCAAGACCCTTTAACCATCCGTTTCTCGGATCAAGAGAACGCCGCCGAATGGAGAACGCTGTCCACGACAACCGCAGGGGAGCTTCGTCTCAGTACCGGGTCCGGAATCGTCGGGGCGATCCAGACGAAACAACAGGTCATTATCTTTACGGACACGTCCGTTCATGCAATGCAGTACATTGGCACCCCCTTTACCTTCGGAATTCAAGAGGTGTCCTCATCAACGTCCATTATGAGCCCAAACTCCATGGTTGCGGTGGGTGACTTTGTCTTCTGGATGGGCAAGAACGAGTTCTACGTATACAACGGCACTGTGGCCCAGATTCCTTGCGACGTTAAGGAGTACGTCTTCTCCGGCATGAACCTCAACCAATCGCTCAAAGTGTATGCGGGACACTGCAGTTCATTCTCCGAAGCTTGGTGGTTTTACCCCAGTACAGACAGCACCGAGAACGACAGCTATGTGGTCTACAACTACGAGCAGCGCATTTGGTACTACGGCACCATGCCTCGCACTGCCTACTCCGACCGCACCATTCTGTCGTTTCCACTCGCGGTGTCCCCAGACGGGTACGTTTACTATCAAGAAAGCGGCCTGAACGACGGCAGCGTGTCCCCGGCGGTAGCCCTAACACCGTACATCGAGTCCAGCGTCATAGACATAGGGGACGGCGATCAATTCATGTTTGCCACCCGTATCATCCCCGACCTTACGTTTCGAAACTCAACGAACGAGGCCCCCACAGCGACTTTGACACTTAAGGCCCGCAACTTCCCCGGAGATGATTTTATCTCTTCGGAAGCAAACTCCGTCATTAAGACGGCCAGCGTCCCTGTGGAGCAGTTTACGGATCAGGTCTTCATCCGAATGCGTGGACGGTCCATGTCACTTCGCGTGGAATCCAACCAAACAAACACGTCGTGGCGTCTTGGTGACCCGAGGCTCGATGTCAGAACAGACGGGAGGCGCTAATGAGTACTAACGCTCCAGTACCGTATTTTGCAGCACCTCCAAGTACCTACAGTCAAGAGTACCTAAACCAAATTGTGCGGGCCTTTGCGGTGTTTGCTCAGCAGGTCAACAACCCGGGGGATGCGGTCTACTCAAGCCTAAGGCTGACGAACCTTCCAACCAATAATCAGGGCCTGCCGACTGGAGCCTTGTTTCAGCACGATGGTTTTGTTAAGATCACGCAAGCAAACGTGGCGAACGTGGCGGGGGTATCTGGTACTTCGGGCATCGGAACAGTCACAGTGGTAATTTCATGAGCCTCTTCCCGACCCCTCGGGCCGTGAACGACATATATAAAACCTCTACGGGTGGGATAAGGATCGTGGTCTAATGATCCCTTGTTCCGTTGACACGATTTTGCTAAGATGTCCCAGAAAAATACAGTGGTGACCACATGAGCCTTTTCTCAACTCTCGGAAGCATTGTCGGCTTTATTGCTGGGGGTCCCGGCGGGGCAGCCCTTGGCTCAGGCCTTGGAACCCTTCTTGGTGGCGGCTCCGTCAAGGATGCCGTGTCGAGCGGCATCGGAACCCTTGTTACGGGGGGTCTTGGCGGTCGGGCGGGGATCGTCGGAGATCTTCTTAGCGGTGGACAAACATCCATGGCGGCAGGCAACGCCATGACCAGTATGTTCTCTGGTCAGGGTGGACAAGGTGGACAAGGGTCTAACCCCTTGGCTTTCTTAACTGGCGGAGCTCAAGGCCAGAGTCCCACGGGCGCACAGGGTCAGGGCGGTGTGTCAACTCCGGGCGCTCAAGGTGGAATTGGCAGTCTTCTTCAAGCCTTTGACAACCCGCTTATGATGTCGATTCTTCTCAAGGCCACAGAGCCAAAGGAAGTCAGCCTGATGTCTGCGGCAGAAAAGCGCCGCATGGATACGGGCGAACGTGACCCTGACTACGAGGGAACTCCGGCCTTTGACTACCGCTATAACTATGCTCGTGGCGGCCAGATCAAAGGTCCGGGGACCGGGACCAGCGATTCGGTTCCCGCCCGCATCTTCCAGAACGGCCAGCCTGTCAGAGAAGCCCGTCTTTCGGACGGGGAGTTTGTCATGACAAATCAAGCCGTTCGTGGGGCCGGAAATGGCAACAGGGATAAGGGCGCTGCGGCGATGTACCGCATGATGAACCAGTTCGAGCGGAGGGCGTAATGGCCGATCAGACAATTCGCCAAGAGTCTATATCCCTTCTTCCTGACTATCAGGAAGACTACCTAAAGGATCTGCTGTCCAACATTTACCGCGTTGATCCAGAAACAGGGCAGCCTGCGGGCATTGCTGCAACGTCTCCTTTGTATGGGCAACCTGTCCTAGATGCGAATGGGAAACCCGTCTTTGAGACTGATGCTGAGGGCAAACCTCGTCTAGACATTCGCGGACAACCGATCCCGAAGGTTATGGGCGGCGTCCCGAAGGCCGAGATCATGCCTTTCACGGATCTTCAAAATCAGGCAGTCCAGATGGGCGTTCAGGGTATCGGGGCCTATGCTCCGATGCTTGAGGCTGGTCAAAACACGGTGTCTCGGGGCGTTGGCACTCTTGGCGGCACGACCGGGGCCTATGATCCCAGCTCCTACAGATCCTTCTACGACCCCTTTGTGGAGCAGGTAATTGATACCACTCAGGCCGACATTGCACGTCAGGGCGATATCAACCGCAACCAGATTAACGCTCAAGCCGTACAGGCCGGGGCCTTTGGTGGTTCCCGCCAAGCCGTGGCCGAGCAAGAAAACGCCCGCAACGTCGGGTCCGAGATGGCTCGCACTGGCGCACAGTTGCGCTCAGCCGCGTACACCGGGGCGCAGCAACAGGCCCAGAACGTCTTCGAGAACCAGATGAACCGTGGTCAGACTGCGGCTCAACTGTTCCAAGGCCTTGGGACAACTCAGGCCGCTCTTGGAGAATCGGCACAGGCGGCGGCGGGACGCGATGTCAACGCACTGTTCAACTTGGGTTCCTTGGAGCAAGGGCAGCAGCAGTCCGAGTACGACGTGCAACGGGCCAATGCCATCGAGTCGGCCTACGAACCCTTCCAACGGTTTTCGTATATGTCGGACATTTTCCGTGGCGTTCCCTCCACGCAGCAAACCTTGGGCGTTACCAGCGTCCCGACACCGAGCCCTGTGTCCTCGATCCTTGGTACTGCTCAAGGCCTTGGCGCGTACCAAAGCATGTACGGGGGCGGACAAGGGACGCTTGGCTCTCTTATAAATCCCAGTGGGAGGTAATATGTCCGGCGTTTACAACCGCAAGCTTTTTCAAAAAAGCCCTGCTCGGGACCAACTCCGTAAACTTGGCGGCATTATGTCAAGCTCCTCGGACTTGATGCTGGAGGCCCTTAAGTCCATGCAACCGCCCATGCCGCAGCCCGCGATGCAACCAGCCATGCAGCCTGCGATGCAACCAGCCATGCAGCCGACGATGATGCAATCGCCTATGATGCAACAGTCCATGCAACCGCCGATGATGCAGCCGACGATGCAGCAGTTTATGCAACCGCCCATGCAACCGCCCATGCCGCAACCGATGATGCAACCGATGATGCAACAGCCGATGGATTACCAACAGTCCATGGACGACGGCTCGGTTGGCTACGCCAATGGCGGCTCCGTGCTTCCTACGGCCATGGAGGCCTATAACTTCATGAGCTCTCCTGAGGGCTTGCTTCAGGGCGCTGGAAATCCGGCCTTGATGGCTGGATCGACGCTGGCGAACCTCCTTGGGCGCAATGTTCGTGGTCCGTCCAAAGTTGTTCCGGTGGATATTACGGCTCCTGCGGGCACTGTTCGTGATCCGTCCGGCCCCGCTAACTCAAGCCCTGCCGAAGCTATCGCGGCGGACATTGTGGCTAAGGCCAAGGACCTAGCGACCAAGGTTGACACGACCGCCCCCGAAGACATTGGCAAAGAGATTGTCAACGCGGCGGCTTCGAAGGGCCTCGAGCCCTCTGGCGACCTCAAGTTTGACCTTGCGGCAATCCTCGAGGAAATGACCGGAGATCCAGAGGCCTATGAAAAGAACATCGACTCCTTGAACCGTGGGATCATCGGTGCGGCGATTGCCTCCGGAACCTCCGCACGGGCTACGGAGAACATCGCCAGAGGCATGCTGGTTGGTATGGAGGGCGCGAAGGCGACCGAAGAGCGCCGGGCTGGCAATGCTCGGGCCTTGCAGCTCAAGGCTCTGGAGGTTCGTGCTGCGGAGCAGGGGGCCCGAGAGGCTGAAATCAAGGCCGCAGAACGAGCTACGGCAGAGGCCGCAGCAAAACTGGAGGAGGACAAGCGCAAGGCTTACTACGACACTTTCAAAAGTGTCATGGAGCTCGGGATCGACGGTGTTGACCTCCCTGTCTTGACCGACGAAGAAGGAAACCCGGTGATCGATGCCGAGGGAAGACCTCAAACAATGACTCTTGAAGACTACGCACGGAAGGTCGCGGAAGATCAGGTCAGCATCGGCTTCCCTTCCGCTCCGGCCCCCTCTGAAAGTACTACCGCTGCCCCGGCTGGTGTATCCCCAGAAGAAGACAAGATTTTGCAGCAAGCTCGAAATGCTCTTACAGCGGGAAAATCGAGGAAAGCTGTAGAGGACTATCTTGCTTCCATGGGTATAGATTCGAGTAAGCTATAATGGCAACACCAGAAGCAGCACCTGACTTAGGGCCGTTTGCGGACCTTCCCCAAGAGTCAGCACCTGACTTAGGGCCGTTCTCATCACTGCCCCCTGAAAAAGGGTTCATTGAGGGCAAGGTTGACTTTGCAAAGTCTGTCGGCAGTGGTGTCAGAAGTGCCCCGATCAGCCTTGTGCAGGGCATCGCAGAACTTGGCGCTGCGGCTTTTGACCTCGCCACAGGGGCAAGTACCTCTCGTCCCACCACAGAGTTCTTTAACTACGCAAAGAACTCCCTTGGTCCGCAGGACAGCACGGCTCGAGCCACTGACGAAATCGTTGGCTTTGGCCTAGGTTTTATCCCTTTTGTTGGATGGCTTGGCCGTGGAGCAAAGGTTGCCAAGGGCGCTAAATTCATTCCCTCCACCAGCAGATTCCTGAAATCGGCAGAGAAGTTTGGTGCAACCGAAACGGGCAAGGCTTTGCTGAAGACACTGCCGCGACAAGCCGCGACAACTGCCGCTGCGGCAGGGGGCTACGAATTCTTATTCTCGCCCGATGGTCGTACCACCCTTTCGGACGCCTTCGATCTGGACACGCCCCTAAAAACAGAAGAAGACACTGGACTAATGGGGCGCGAAGAAGCCCTTCGCCGCATTAAGAACAAGCTCCGTTCTGGCGTAGAGGGCGCTGCCCTGAGCGCTGGCTTTGATGCTGCCCTTGCAGGTCTAGGCATGGGCATTGGCGCTGCGGCAAAGACAAAGGCTGGCGCTGCTACAGCCAAGACCATTCGCACAGGCTTCGATACGTTGGGCACAGCCGTGAGCAAGGTCCCCGGAGCGAAGACCGTTGGCCGGATTGCAACGAAGTACCTGACTCCCACGGGCGGCGCTGATCCGCGTGTCTTTGAAGAGATGATGGACACGATTACGCGGATTGATGCTACCGAGGCTGGCGGCATCAAGGCCTATGCGGAATACGAGAAAGCCCTGAAGGGCGTCATTGGTAAGCTCCGTCTCCCCGGAAAAGGGGCTGATGCTGCAAAGGCTGCTGAGAAAGACTTGTTTGATTACCTGACAGGCATGGCCCCAGATATGGTAAAGTACGGGCCGGATGTCCAAAAGGCCGCAAAACGCCTACTGGGTGTCGCTGACAACGTGCGTGGAAACTTTGTCAAATCCCTAGAGAACGAGATTGCAACAGCCCTTCCCGGCACAGAGCGGGCAGTGAAACTTCAGAACGCCTTGAAGACCATCACCGAGCGGCAGGACTCCGAGCGCGGGTTCTTGCGTCGTGCCTTCCTTGTCCACAAGGATCCGATCACCTTTTACAAGGGCCTCGATCTGGTCGGAAAGGACAAGGACCTGTACGAACAGGCTGTCAGGGAGGTGTCTTCCCACCTCCACACAGGGCAGGGAGATGCTTGGGCAACCCCAGAGGCCATGGCATTGGCTCGTTACAAGGTCAACGAGTACATCGGATTATCCTCTATAAACAGTGGGTTAAGCCCTCGTGCTGCGTCTGAAAAGATGCTGGCAAGCCTGAAGGCCGAGCGCCTAGCGCCTCAAGGGGGCTTGTTTGCTCGAGATGCACCACGACTGAAAATGACACCCACCCTGCTTACGCCTCGTGAGGTTATCCTAGACAGTTCGCCAAAGCTTCGGCAGTTGCTAGGCGAGGTCACGGACCCCAAAGAGCTGTACTATCGCACCATCGGGGACACCGCCAAGACAACCGAAGCTCTGAACTTCTACCAGAACATGAGCAAGTCGGGCCTTGTTTCCTCGTTATCTGACGCCATCCCTGCCATTAACGCTGGTCGTAGGCCGCTGTTTGTTCAGGTTCCTAACGAGATGGCTCCCGCTGCAGACTTTGACTTTGGTCCCTTCATCAACAAGGCTCGGGAGCTAAACACTCGGACCGTGGCCCCCGGCGCTGCGGGCTCTGACCTTCCGGCCTATTTTGCTGGGAACATACAGGCCAGCGACGTCATCAAGAGCTACGCTGATGAACTGGACCAGAGCGGATACGTTAAGCTTGGGGAAGACAACGGACTGACCGACGTCTTTAAAGGGCAGTTTGGCGCGTTGTCCGGGATGTATGTAGACCAGACGCTGTATCGGGCAATCACCGCTCCGTTGCGCATTGGCGTCACAGGTCTAGACGAGGTCTTGTCCATCCTGACGCAGATGCGCAGCCTAAACCAGAAGATGACCGTTGTTCCCAGTATCCCCGGCCAAGCACGTCAGATTTTTGGTAACACACTTATGCTTGCGGGTACGGATAATCTCGGTCGATCCACGGATGTCTTTGACGTGTTTAAACTATTTGTCTCAAACCTAGATGGTCTTAGCGATCCGGGCATGGAGCGCCTAGCCAAGGTCATCTCCTTGAGCGGGGTGACCGAGAGCAGCCTTGTCGTCAAGGCCTTGCAAGAATACCGCGAAGCGGGGGCCGACCTCGCGGTGTCAGGTAAGCTGCGCAATGTGATTGTATGGGCAGAGGGCTGGATACCATTTCTTAAGGCGTTTGAACGTCTGTACGCCAACTCTGACTCTTTCTTTAAGGCCGTGGCTGTGGTCTCTGAGCAGAACAAGCTTATGCGGGCCTTCTCGGATGCCGGGCTAAACCCCAACGGCGAAATTGGTCTCTTGAAAGATCTTCAAGACACGGGGATCGTTAAGCGCTTGAGCAGCAAGGCCAATCCGGAACTTACTTCCGTCGAGGTCATGGCTGCAGACGCCGTTAAGGATATGTTCCCGATCTACAACCGCGTTGGTCTAGCTGTGCGCGAACTGGACAAGCTCCCGCTCTTTGGTAACTTCATGTCCTTTGCTTCAGAGAACATCCGAAATTCGGTAAACACTGTTGCCCGTGGACTAAAGGAAATGTCCTTTACCGTATCTGACGCTGTTCGCGGTCGGGTTGGAGAAGAAGCCGCAAAGATCTTTGAGGGACGCATCAGAGAAATGGGAGCTCGTCGGCTTGCATCCTATATCTCCGTTGCAACTATTCTTCCAAAGGCCGCTGTCAGGGCGTCGATGGCTGCTACAGGTACTACTCCAGATCAGATGGAGGAGTTTTATTCGCTGCTTCCTGACTACACCGCCGGAAACGACATTGTCATCACAAGCAATGACAAAACAGGTAGGTTTGAATACATCAACCTTAGCTATACGTCCCCGTACTCCTTTGCCGTAGACCCTGCCGTAGCGGGGTTGAGGGCCTATTACGAAAAGGGGCGCTTAGGAGCAGGAGAGGCAGAGCAAATTGCTTCAGGTGTTTGGGCCTCTGTGTCTAGCTATGCCGACCCGTTTGGATCCGAATCTATGGCCTTTGAACGTCTGCGCGATGTTCTTCCGAACAACATGCTGGGCCGTCAAGGCAAAACATCGACAGGAGCCACTGTCTATAGCGAAAGCGACAGCCTGTCCGACAAGGTTTTGAGCGGGATAAACCATGTGTGGACGGCCTTCCTTCCCGCGTACTCTCGGGAAATCGTAACGGAGAAAGAGGGCGCTCTAAAACTGGGGCGTCTAGCCAGAGCGTTTATGGATACGCCCGGAAAACAAGGGCAGGAATATAACCTACCAACTGAGTTTGCTCGTATGGTTTCTGGCTTTACTCCCATGGAACTTAATCTAAAGAGAGACTTCCAGTTTGCTGGCAAAGAGTACTCGCCCCTTCGTCAGGACGCCAAGACGTCGGCAACCCGCGTTATTCGTGCTGCGGACAGCACCGCAGATGAAATGCGTCAGGCATGGAGCACCTACCTAGACAACCTGTACCGCGAACAGGGGAAGCTCTACGGAGATATCCAAGCTGCTCGGACCTTGGGCCTTTCCGATGCCAGCATCCGTAGGCAGTTGGTCAAAGAGGCCAAGCTCGGTTCTGACGAGGTAAGCAGCATCATGCGGGGCCAGTTTTATCCGGGCAAGGCTTCGGAAGAACTACGCGCCGACATTCGTTCACAGGAACGGAACGACCAGATTGAGCGCAAAACACCATCGCGTGAAATTCCGTTTCAAGACTTTAGGGCGATGTCTCGGTCGAGGGCCCGAGAGTCTCTTGTTGCTCCGGAAAAAAAATCCTCTCAAGCTCCGACTCAACCTAGGACTTCGGACCTTGGCCCGTTTGCAGACCTCCCTTCGGAAGCTTCTGCTCCGGCTTCCGGCCCAGACTTGGGCCCGTTTGCCGACATGCCTGTGGCCGCTCCTGCGATCCCCGCGATCCCCGCAGCGCCCAAGCTTCCTTCTGCCCCGCTGTCCCCGCAGAACAGGGCAGCGCTATCTCCAAGCCTACTCGGCAGCGACCCTATCTCGCAGCAGCTAAACTTGGAAATCGCCCAGCGGACGCAGCCGTAAGGATCAGTCGATCTCGCCCCAGTTGTTTCCCATGGCTTGGTCCACCTTGCTTGGGACCTTTAGCTGCAGCCCCTCCTCCATGATCTTCGTAATCTTGGAGGCTTGCTCGTCGGTCTCGATGTTAAAGCACAGTTCGTCGTGCACAGTGAGCAGCGGAACGAGGCCCTGCTCGTAGCACTCTGCCATGGCAAGCTTGTTCTGGTCGGCGGCGGAGCCCTGAACCACCCGATTGAGCGCCTTGTACGTAAACGCCCTACGCAGTCGGCCCATCCCGCCGTACTCGCGCTGAGCATCGTCGTACTTCATGGGCTTGTTATACCCGAATGTCGCGGGCTCCCACATATCAAAGCGACAAAGGCGACCAAGGATAGTCCGAATGCGACCTTCCCTGTCGGCGCGAGTGGACGCCAGAGAGGCCAGCTTCTTCACGAAGGGGACCTTGTCTTGGTAGTCGGCCATGAGTGCTTTGGCTTGGACCTCTGTGAGGCCTAGCTGGTTGGCAAGCTTTCCCACTCCCATGCCATACATGATGCCTAGGTTGATGGTCTTGGCAGACTTGCGGCTGATGCCCGCCATGTCGGCCACCATCTGGTGCAGGTCGGCGTCGCCCCGCTGGTACTCGTCCACGATGGTCTTGACCAAGGCATCCTCTGACGTGTCGGGGTGGCTGGCGGCGAAGTGCACCAAGAGCCGAGGTTCTTGGGACGAGTAGTCAAAAGACCCCCACTTGCAGCCATC
>Ga0181348_1000123_pt1 | contig 29091 bp, 34 predicted proteins | sample Su13VDMM110DN_FD_130092 | JGI IMG/M metagenome (GOLD analysis project Ga0181348, IMG submission 130092) | Freshwater viral communities from Lake Michigan, USA - Su13.VD.MM110.D.N | ecosystem: Environmental > Aquatic > Freshwater > Lake | place: USA: Michigan | collected 2013-07-16
CGTAAGAAACCATGAGTACAGAAAATAAGGAGATAGAGCATCTAAAAAGAACGCTGGCAGCAACAGAAACAAACTACGCTAAGTGTGGGTCAAACCTAATTGATTCTAAGCAGGAGATTGAGACATTGAAAGGCTGGAGGAAAGAAGCTGAAATTAAATTAGTCGAAGCAGGTACTGCTATTGGAACTCAAAGCGAGGAGATTATAGCCCTTAAACAGGCTTTGACTCGGATAAAAAACCACGCTACACTACCGCGCGAAGTTGAGAAGGAAATTCAACAGCTTTTAAAATAATGTTCAACCCACAACCTAAACCCGTTAAAGCAGAAAAGAAGCCAAAGGCCAGGATAAAACCCGTTTCAAAGGTTCACGCCAAAGAATTAAGAAGCTACTTCCAGAAGCGCAAAGACTTTTTAGAGACCCACAAGGTATGCCAGGCGAAGCTAATCCGGTGTGAAGGCAAAGCGGTTGAGGTCCATCATTCAGGCGGCCGCATTGGAAAACTTTTAAATGATGTATCTTTGTTTATAGCTTTGTGTAGAAGTTGCCACGATCAGATTCACAACAAGTTAGGGGCAAATGAATTAAGGGATAAAGGATTAAAGAAATAGTATGCCAGCGGGTAGACCTCCAATATGGGACGATCCAGAAGCCTTCAGTAAAAAGGTGGATGAGTATTTTAATACTGAGGAGTTTGTAACGTGGTCAGGCTTAGCCCTTTACTTAGGTTTTGAATCCCGTCAATCCTTAGAAGATTACAAAAGTAAACCCGAATTTTCTTACCCTATAAAAAAAGCACTTTTAAGAATTGAAAATAAGTACGAAAAATCAATAGAGGGAAGGAATCCAGCAGGTGCAATTTTCGCCCTCAAGAACTTTGGTTGGAAGGATAGACAGGAGATGGATCATAAAGTAGAGGGTGATTGGAATATCTCAATGAATATAAATGGGGGCAATAAAGTACGAAAGGCCGTGGATGCCGGAATACCAGAGGAGGATAATTGATTCAAAGGCAAGGTTTACTATCACAGAAGCCTCCACGAAATCAGGTAAAACAACTTCCCATATCATTTGGGATTTAGAGGAAGCTATTAAGCTACAAACAGGTCAGCGGGTTTGGTGGGTTGCTCCAGTATATCAGCAGGCAGAGATCGCGTTCTCACGCATGAAGTCACAGATTACAAATCAGAATTTTTTTAAAGTAAACGAAACCAAGCTGCGGTTAACCCTTCCGACCGGATCAATCATAGAGTTTAAAAGCGCGGATAAACCAGACAACCTTTACGGGGATGATGTCTACGCGGCTGTCTTCGATGAGTTTACACGGGCAAAGGAAGCGGCATGGACAGCACTCAGAACTACCCTAACAGCCACAAAAGGTAAATGTAAGTTTATAGGAAACGTCCGAGGTAAAAAGAACTGGGGGTATCGTTTGGGGGTTAAGGCAAAAGCCGGTGAACCAGGGTATGAATATTTTAAGATAACAGCCCAGGACGCGGTTGACGCAGGCATTTTAGAATCTGACGAAATACAACAGGCAAAAAGGGACTTACCAGAAAACGCATTTAGAGAGTTATATCTTGCCGAAGCTACCGAGGATGGCTCTAATCCTTTCGGGCATAGCTTCATTATAAAACAACTAAGGCCAATGTCAAGCGGTATTCCTGTTTGTTTTGGGGTCGACCTTGCTAAGTCAGTGGATTGGACGGTAGTGACCGGATTAGATGCGCACGGTAATGTATGTTATTTCGATAGATGGCAGTCAGATTGGGGGCAAACAAGAAGCCGTATAATTCAAACCATAGGATCGACCCCTGCCTACATTGACTCCACCGGAGTGGGTGACCCGATAGTAGAAGACATTCAAAGGGTATGCGGAGGAGTTGAGGGCTACCATTACAGTCAGGCAAGCAAACAAAAGTTAATGGAAGGACTGGCAAACGGAATACAGAAAGGATCGGTCGGTATATTAGATGGCATCATGAGGGACGAGATGGAAGCCTTTGAATTTGTTTATGGTAGGACTGGGGTAAAGTATTCGGCTCCCGAAGGCGTCCACGATGACACTGTTAATTCATTAGCTTTGGCATATCAAAAACTAACCTCAGGGGTATCAGTAGGGGTAAACGCTTCATTCTATTAACCATGAAATTCAACATAAAACTAAACGGGGTCACAGTCTCAAAGAACATTCCCGCAACGTGGCACGAAGTAACATGGCTACACTTCCTCAAACTATCCAAAGCAGGGGGCGATATATCCGAGATCATTTCAGTATTCACCGATATAGACGCGGCCACCATTAAGAGCGCACAAATCAAAAACTTTGACACGCTCGTATCCTGTTTGAACTTCCTTCAAAAGCCTATGAACATAATTGTACCCTCAGTAATTCAAGGGCTACGGGTTCCGATGAACATCGAAGATGAGGCGGCAGCCCGGTACGGTGACTTGCAAGAAATAACGGAAAAGTTTAAACCTGATGACAAGACGGGCAACTTAGAATACTATCCTTTGATCGTGGCCACCTACCTAACGCCCTCACCATACAACTTCAAGGAAGCCGAACAATTAGCCGAAAGATTAAAAACAGCGTCAAGTGTGGAGGTCTTGGCAACGGGAAATTTTATCTTGACTCGCTATCAGAAAGCGAGAAGCGGCACAATGAACAACTCCCCAAAGGGGGATACGATAGCAACCAGACTGAGGCAGGCTATCCGGCACTGGCTAAATCGTTTGGGTTTTTCTATACTTTACATTTTCTGGAAGAAATGACACCATTCACGCGGGTGCAGCTTTTGGATTGGTCCATAGCGGAGTTTAAGTTTGAGTTAAGGTATTGGGCGTGGAAGAACCATACGGACAAAAAGTATCAGGATATTCTAAATCGTAAAAAATAATTACCTTTACTTTATGAAAAGAGCCGAAGTAAGAACATTTCTTGAAACAGGCGTAAACGCTCTCACCCCTGCGGTAGAGTTTGGCTCAGGACTGATAACAGACTTTAACTCTATTCGCAACCATCAATATCCTGCGGTATGGCAAAACATTAAACCCGTTACGGTAGACATAGGCGATTCAGGAACGAGCGCACCCCTTGACAGTTGGGAGATAGAATTGACCATAGGCCAGAAGGACGCACCGGATTCAGTAAGCGAAAAGTATGAGGACATTATAGATCACTGTGACGAGATAGCCCAAAAGCTTACTTACAAATATCGTAACATTGTAAGCGGCTATAAGTTAGTAACATTGACAGACTTTAGCCGGACACCCTTTGTAAAAAAATTCGCTGACTGTATCACAGGCGTTAGACTTTCTTTTACTATTGTAGCTCAAGATAAAACAAACGTATGCTAACCGAGGTATTAGATCAGCAGGGAAAGTTAGGCGTTGAAATGATACGGTCGGCAGTGTCGAAGTATTCAGCTACCAATAAAACCGCTGACTCTATACGCTACGAATCAAACGACACTAAGCTACAAATCTTTGGGCGTGCCTTCATTGAAGGGATGGAGACCGGACGCGGTCCGCGTAAGTCCTCAACAGATGGAGGGTTTAAAGACGAGATGTTGGAGTACATGAAAGCCCGTGGCATAGGCTCGGACCTGGACGCAAAGAAGCGCGCCAACTTAGCAAAGTTTTTAGTTTTGAAGATCAACCGCGAAGGGGATAGGCTATATAAGGCAGGTGGAGGCAGGGATGTTTATTCGTCCGCGCTATCTGAGTTTATAGAACAGCTCATTGCAGCGGTTACCAAACAACAGTTTAAGGAAATGCAGGAGAAAGTAACCGCCTCTTTAAAGGGCATAAGCTAATGGCACTATCAGCAGTAAAGAGTCCGCAGGGTTTTATAGTAGGAACAACAAGTTCCACCGGAACTTACACAAAAGGTAGTTCGGTAATTACCAAGGCAGCCCACGGACTTATAACAGGGGCTACAATTTACGTCACAGCAAACGAGGCGATAGGATTCTGGTATGTTACGCCACTTACAGTAGACACTTTTAATATTAGGGAATATGCGGGCGCTACTGTTTATACGTTTGTTGGAAGTGGAACTTTTAGCTTTTATGCTTCCGTAAACAATGCAGGACATAGTTGGAACTGCGTGCACCTTCCAATAGTTTATAAATTACTATCAACCGCATGGCCTACAAATTCGATCGACACAGCCCGCACGGTTTCAAGTTACACAAACAGTAACGGGTATGTAAAGCTAACTTGCTCAGGGGTTTTGAACGCGGATATTTCGGAACTTGAGTTTGTGAAAATCGTATTTACAGGAGGTGAGGAGAATATATATCAGGTTATCGAGTGGTACTCGACTTCAATCGTGACTATCAATCTTCAATACACCGGAGGAATTACATTTGTTTCAGTCCAATATTACTACAACAATTACCACGCTATTATCAAGGTTTACGCGGGGCTTTCCTCAACTCATTATTTTGGGGATCAGAAACCCTATACACTGGTAACCACTCAGAGGGTCGTGCCGGATTCAGACGGAATCTGCGAACTAAACATAAACGAGTTTCTAAAGGAAAAGATTGAAATCTTAAACAACGATCTTTTAAAAGGAACTTTGCAAAACAACCTTGATGCCTTTTGTCAGTTTTATATTACCTACGCGGAGGCATACGACTATTCTACGGGGGGTTATACTTTGGCGGATTACGTGGGCAGTTACACAAGTGGAGATTCTACCGTAGGTTACGCAGTCAACGCGGAATTGCCTTTTAAAAATCTACACTCAGGATATTTGAGCGACTATATTTACGGGTCGAGTGCTACAAAGCTAAAGTTTTTAACTCCATCACTTTACCCTGAGATTACACCAAGTCAGTTCTTTGATATTTCCTTTGTGAACCAGATCGGGGCACTGCTAAGAATCAGAAGGGAATGTTTACAGGGCGGGGTGATTGTTAAGACTTTTATAGATGCTATCAACGATTACGGGATAGGTATTTATAGATATGAACTAGCCCAAAGCATTTACCTGGAGGACACGATTTATCTGACTTTAGAATTTTACGATTACGTTAGCTGGGTGCCAATCTCAGAAACTAAATCCATAACCGTTAACGAGGAGTGCGGCAACCAAATAAACCTATCTTGGTTAAACCATTTAGGCGGGTTTGACTATTGGACATTCAAAAGCGATTCTGATTACGGGGTGAACATAGAGGGAACGAAGGTGGTAAAGAAAAATATTTACACCGAATGGCCTAAGTCTTACGGGGCGGGGGCTGACAGCATTATGAGGCAGACGCAAAGGATAAGCAGAAAGAATATAACGGTGCGGGCGGAAAACCTTAGCGAAAATCAGATCGAAGATTTGTATAGGATCAGGACTTCGCCTTTGGTACAGATCGTAAACAGTAGGACGGATAGGCGGACGGTGATAGTTGACGGGGGCTCTTTCGTGTACCTTCAGGAGGGCGAGAAGATGTTTAATCTTGAGTTTAATATTAGTTTAACCGATAATTTACCAAGTCAATCATTATGAAAAAGTACACACTTGCAATTTTTATTCTCATGGTCCTGATTGTGTTTTTGTTGGCTACGGCCAAAGCACAACCGGGCGATCCGGGGGGTGATCCTGATAAGGACACAGTGAAAGTATCAAAGCCCAAACTTAGTTTTGCGATTGCCAATATAAAAAAGCAAAAGCCAAAGAGAACCTTTAAAAGGAAGATAATTCTATTTAGTGCTTTCACGGTTACGGCTATACTCTTAACAAAGAAGGAAGAAAAGGAATGACATTTCAGGATGACAACGGCAACGAGTTAGAAGTTATGGGCGCAATCGCCATGACTAAACAGGCCGTGTCTTTCTTCAATGGTTCGATCAGGGGTGACGTATCGACTAACTTTTCAGTAGATAACAATTCAGAAAACCGCGAAGTTTTAGGCTACTATGGTCCGCAGATGACTAGTCAGGTCGCATGGACAAAGCAAGCTTTCAGCCGTGTCCGTAATGGCAACGTTTTAGATCGTGGTTACATAGTTATCCAATCAGAAACCGAGGATTCATTAAGTTGCTTCTATGTTTCGGGTAATAGCAATTGGGTGCAGTTGCTTAACGGGCTTATAACTGAGTTAGATTATACGGGTGTTACTAACGGGACGGATTACGGTGTAATATTTTCTTCGGCCAGTATTATATCCTTAAGATCAGCAACCGACAAAACTATTTTTCCTATGATTGATTGGGGATACGATCTTAACAAAGGGAATAACGTTCACTTTATGATAGCGGGCACCATATATGGCGAACCCGTAATAGACTTTTACCCTTGTTTTTACCTTAGCACACTAATAAATGAAGTAATGAGCCAGAGCGGGATAAAGATTTCTGGCAATATTTTAAATGATCCTATTTATAAATCATTAATCGTAACCCCCACAAACGGCCAAATAAAAAGGTCAACCGAATATAATATTACGGCCTTTGGTGCTGATCAGGTTATAACTGGTAGTTTAGTAAAATATAATTCATTTACCTCTGAAATAGACCCAAACAATCGGTTTAGTTCGTCATCATTTACGTCCAGTGATAATCAGATGATAAGACTTAAGCTTTCAGATTTACTATCAGTAGGAAGTAATACTTATCTTTATAAGAACGGTGCGCAGATTGAGGAGTTTGGGTCAGGGCCTGGTATAATACGTTTTGATGTTTTTAATAAAGTTCTTTTAAGTAGAGGTGATGTATTAGAAATATATACAGACACGGTCGCAACCGTAAGATTCAATCTTTATATAGAACAGATCAGCGCTGTTGACATTGGTGATTATGTGTATCCTAATTTTTATTTACCCTCATTAAAATCCTTAGATATATTAAAATTCTGCATTAACTATTTCGGATGCGCCACTTACTACAATGAATACTCAATGGCGGTTACCTGTAATATTATAGAAAAGATAAAGACAGAAGACGCGGAAGATTGGTCTGAGTACTTTGTCAGTAGTCGACAAGAGTACACAGTTAATCAGGCTAAAAATAATTACCTAAGATTAGCATCGAATACAACTGACAGTAAAATAGTTGCATATAATAACGATCACAAATTAAAGTTTGGAGAGGGTAATCTTGAGACAGCAAACACTCTAAAAAATGAAAACGAAATATTTAGAACGCCCTTTGCAGCTTCTATTTCTGGAGCATCGACCAATGGTGAATTTTCGCCTAACATACCATTGGTTAATTTGGTTGATGGCGATCTGAGTACATTCACATCAATCACTAATCTAACGGCTGGGAGGTCACAGTTTAACGGGGTAGTCGGTAGCTACATTTACACAGGTACCATATTTAGACTAAGTAACGGTACAGATGATTTAGGATACTTTGTAGTTGAGATAGGAGGAACAACTTCATTTACTGCCGTCTATACATTTACCGCTACATTTGCAGGAACCATTTGGAGGCAGCAAGTAAATTACAATACAATCACCCCGCGCATTTTATCGGTTAAGCCAAATACCAACATAGCCGATTTTTCATCACTGACTGCTTTTAAGCTCACGGATAGTGTTATTTCAATAGGCGGAGACTACACTACAATTCCATACGCTACATTTACAAAACCAGTAATTAGTGACGGCATAGACCAATGGAAAAACAACCTTGCAATAGATAACCCTGACAGCGGAGGATACACCGACCCCACAATAAAGGAACTATACTTCAACAAGATTTCACGGTTCCTCCAAAATCCAAACATACGGGCTACCTTTATTTTACCGGAAGCGGTTTACCAGAGATTTCAATTCGATCAGTTCATATATTTGAAAACAGAAAGGTTGACGGGTTACTTTTTTGTCGATTCAATTGTTAATTACGTTGATAGTAATACACCAGTAGAAGTAAATCTTTATATGTTATGACAAATCCAATAGTTGAGTATTGGTTTAAACCGATACTCAGATGGCAGAAAAGAAAGAGACAATAATTTTAGACTTCGAAGTAGATTCCGCAGACGCGGTCGTTTCGATTGAGAACCTTACCAAAGCCAACGCGGCATTAAGAGCCGAGCGTAAGAAGGTCGACCTATCTACTGAGGAAGGGATCAAGCGCGTCAAGGACATTAACAAAGCCTTAGACCAGAACAACGAAACGATAAAAAACAACTCCTCCACCCTGGAGAAGAACCGTTTAAACGTTGGTAACTACACCGAGTCAATCAAGGCAGCCGTTCCGGCATTGGACAAATTTACTGGCGGTCTTTATTCAAGCGCAAAGGGATTTGTTGACATGGCTAAAGGGGCACTGGCTTTCATTGCTACACCAATCGGGGCGGTCATTGCAGCCATAGGGTTAGCCATTGGAGCGTTAACCGCTTACTTCAAAGGATCTGAGGAGGGGCAGGACAAACTTGCTAAGGTCATGGCGGTTGGTAAAGTCGTTTGGGAAGGCTTTATGGTTGCCGTTGAAAAGGTTGGTGAGGTGATCTTTGCCGTTGGCGAGGCGATCTTTTCAGCAGGGGATAAACTATTATCTTTCTTTTCCAAGTCCGCCGGCGGGGCGGTGGATGCCGTTGTAAAGACAGCAAACAGGATTTCGGACCTACAAGATAAGATCGAATCAGACGATAATAAATTCACAGTTAAGCGGGCGGAGGTCAACAAAAAAGTTGCAAGGCTTCGCGAAGATGCAATAAAGTTAGAGGGGGCCGCAAAGAAAAGAGTAATTGAAGAAGCGATCGCATTAGAACAAGGACTTGCGGACGAGGAAGCTAAACACGCTCAGGATAAACTTGACCTAATTACTTTAGAGATCGCGGCAAGCGGTAACGCTACCGAGGAGCAAAAGAAACAACGTGCGGACGCAACGGCAGACGTAATTAATAAACTGGCTCAAAGTTCTGAGGCAACTCTTAAATTTCAGAAGCAGTTAGAATCTTTGAACGAAGCCGAGATCAAAGCACAACAAAAGGCGGCAGATGAAAAGAAGAAAGCCGAGGCCGAAAAACAACTGGCTTTTGAAACCACTTTCAACAAAGAGCAGGACGCAATTTTAAAAGCTGAGGTTCTCAGAGCAGAGGCGCATGTAAAAGAATTAAAACGTATTGAGGCCGAGAAGGAAGCGCAGGAAAAGAAAGTTACTGCGGCAATGGACGGGCTAGTAAAGCATGGTGACGCTATAACAGCAGCGGCAGACAAAGCAAGGGAGCAAGCGATTATAGATGATGAGGCCGCAAAAAAGAGAAGGGATGACGCTATAAACCTTGCAAGCGAGACGGCCAACGGAATCACTAACGTAATAATGGGATTCTACAAAGTAAAAGAAAACCAGCTAGCTGTAAACCTTGCCAATGAAAAAACAGCATTACAAACTCAATACGCCTCAGATGTAGCCGAACTAGAAGAGAAGTTTAAGAAAGGTGAAATATCAAAAGAGCAGTACGACAAAGATATTTTAGGTTTAAATGCCACCTACCAGGCGTCTGTCAAGACGGCCGAAATAGAACAGGCTAAAGCGTTAAACACAATAAAAGAAAAGGAATTCAAAGCCAACAAAGCCAATCAATTAATTCAGGCAGGGGTCGACATGGCTCAAGCTATATTAAGTGTTTTTGCTTTAACCAAAGGCGGACCAATAATAAAAGGCATTGCAGCGGTAGCCGCTGGAGTATTTGCGGCAGCACAGATAGCGATTATAGCCGCCTCTAAATTCGTCCCCACTACTTTTAGAACAGGAGGGTACACCGGAGACGGCAACCCCGATGAGCTAGCCGGATCGGTTCATAAATCAGAGTTCGTAATGCCCGCATCAGTGGTATCGCGTTACGGCAAAGATCACTTTCAATCTTACATGGACGGCAGCATAGTAGCCAACGGGTCAACTCAAAACATGGCATCACAGGCGTCAATGAGTCAAGCCCCTGTTTACTTAAATTATACCGAGTTCAAAAGGTTTATGAATGAAGTCCAACTTAAAGAATCAATCGTAAGCGCATGAAAAACATACTAACATACACCCGCGAAAAGATTAAAGACTTAATAGCGGAGGGACTAGCACGCCCAGAAGAATTGAAACATTACGACATCTGCAAGGAGATAGGAAAGAAAACACAAAGCCGTATTGCTAGTGATTATGGCTATGAAGAAACAAAAACTATCCGCTATATAAATAAAACAAAATGCCCTGAATGTCACTTCCCGATGGGCAACCCAAAACAAAATATTTTAAAGTAGGTTAACTATTTGACCTATTTAGGCCGAAATCATATATATAATTTTGATATATGATTGAAGGGCACATCTACACCGAAGGCAGAATCACAAAAGATTATCCAGCGCAAATCAAGGCGCAGATTCAGGCACTCGATCCTAATTGCACCAAAGTTATCCATCATATTCAGTCACCAGGCGGTGATTGTTACGCGGCATTTAATGGCTACCATGAGTTAATGAAAATAGGTAAGCCTATTAAATCCATTATCGAAGGTGAGGCGCAAAGCATGGCTACATTTTTAGCTATCGCCCCTGCCAATGAAGTTCAGATTTTAGATCCATCTACTTTCATGATACATGAACCGTTTTTCCCTGAGGGGGTAGCGGGAACGGTGGACGAACTTAATTCAGCCAAAGAAGAACTTGAGCAGATAAGAAATGCAATGGCAGAAGCCTACGCAAAGAAAACAGGCCAGACCAAAGAGGTCATGTTGGGTTTGATGAAGAAGACAACACGCATGGATGCGAAGATGGCACTCTCTCAAGGATTTGTGGACTTGGTGATAGAACCTTCACGCATTGCGGGGCTAGCTGATTTTGTAAACGAAATAAAAGAATTAAAAACTGATATTATGAACCTATTCAAAAGACGTGCGGTAGCAGAGGCCACCGCTTTAGACTTGCCTCTAAAAGATGGTAAGATGATAACCGTACAAACAGAAAACGGTGACATAGTAAACAAGCCTGCCACCGTTGACGGACTTCCCGCAGAAGGAACTTTTGATCTTTCAGACGGTCGTCAGATCACTTGTGCGGCCGGAATGGTTACCGCAGTAAAAGAGGCGCCAATGCCAGAGGAGAACGCACAACAAAAACTTCAAACACAGCTTCAGGCTTTGCAGTCGCAAATCGCAGGAATTAAAGCCGCCGAGGACGCAAAAGTAAAAGCCGCAGAAGATGCCGCCAAGATTGCAGCCGAACAGGCCGCGAAAGATGCGCAGGTGAAAGCATTGGAAGAAGCTAACAAAGCGGTAGCAGACCTGGCCGCCAAAGTAAAAGAACTAGAAAGTAAACCCGTAGGAAACCAAGATAAACCATCAGAAGGTATGAACACATCCAAAAGCCCATTTGCAATTGGCTCACAGCAGCAAAAAGATTATGACATGGGAATCCGTGCCAGCCGTTCGTTTATAGCTGAACACTTTCCGCATTGGAAAGATCAGTTTTATGTAAACGGTAAATTCAGAGACGGGAAGAAATTCTCCGACTATGAGCGTGGCGGTCCAGAGGCCGTATCACTTTTGGAAACAAACTTGAACTACACTTGGAACGGTACTCTTGACATCAAGAAACTGTTTTATACTCCGAGCCTTTCAAGCCCTGCCCTCAGTGATCTTTTTATGATTGACACAGGCTCAGCCAACAACAAACGCTACACGATCATCCCTTCAATGGATAACGTGCAGAAACCTTACACTGGTTGCGATCAGGCAGTTACGGGAACGTCTGTAAATATTACGAGCAAGAATATACAGCTCAAGAATTTTCAAGTTTATGAAAAATTCTGTAAAGACGATTTCACAGATTCCTTAACAGGGGTTTACAATGTTTATGCTCAGGAGTGGTTAAAGTCAGGTAACGAATCTTTCGACCCTGCCGGAACGCCAATCCATACTATCATCATGGAACTTTTGAAAGACGCCATCCGCAGATCAATATTCCGCAGGGCTTCTTTTGGAGATACCGGTTCATCAAGTTTGAACTACAACCAGATTGACGGGTTGATCACAACCCTTATCGACCAGTCAGGAGCATCCAACTATTGTGTGTACCGTCAAGGTGCAGCACTTGGAGTCGGCACACTTGCAGCGGATACCGCAGCCACTTACTTCTTGGGCCAGTACAACAACAGCAACGTACTTTTGAAAGAGCATGTAATTGACTCAGGCAAAGGAGCGTTCTTCGTGACTCGTTCAATGTGGGAAAATTACTACACTACTTTAGTGGGCACAGGAGCGGTAACCGAACAAGCTTACAACGACTATAAGAAAGGAGTTAAGACCCTTGAGTTTAGAGGCATACCGGTTAAGCCGATCACGATCTGGGACGCATTCTTAGCTGAATCTACAAACCCTTTAACAGCCACAACCCGTCACATCTCTTTGTTGACTTCTACCGATAACCATATTTTAGGAGTTCAGGACACAGCAGACATGACCAACATTAAAAGCTGGTTTGAAGAAAAAGACAACGCTAGATACTACCGTAACAACATGACCTACGGGGTACTTGGTGCAATCAATTGCGATTTGACTACAATCTCTTACTAAAAAAAAATGGCAAACTGTAGAGTAGTAAACGGCATAAATAATGTTTGCGGTGACTTACTGCAAGCATCAGGAGCGGACAAAGACTTCTACGTTGGCTACTGTTCTGATTTGAGTGTAAGATTCTCACTACTTCAGACCGGCCCAATAACCTCCATTCAATTCACTCCATACTTTGGACTAGTGAAATTTGAGGGGCAGAAGTTCGCGCACAAGTTCGATTCAGAAGGTGCAGTAGCACCAGGTGGAAGTGTTTCAATACTTCATAAAGCGATGATAAAACTAATGACACTATCCACGCAGGACGATCTCGAAGTACAGAGGTTGATGCAGGCTACGGACATGTTTATAGTTGCAGCTGATAACAACGAGGTGTTTAAAATTTACGCACCTTCAAAAGGATTCCAATATGTAGCGGGACCATTGCAGACAACGGGGCAGGCAGCAGGCGAAGATGTTTCCAACACGTTAAATTTCTTAGGGCACGAAAAAGTTAAGCCTTTGATTTTTAACACGGGAGGAACCTACGCGGCAAACATAAGCTACCTTGACGGTCTGATTAGGTAATTACGCAGAAATTGTTATACCTTTGTATTGCGCGCCCGTAGTGGCGATTCTAAGACTTAGGAGAACCCCGACAGATTCAAACCCTGATCGGGGTTTTGATTTTACAAAAACTTTTTTACCTTTACCTACATGATGGTTGAGCTAGTCATCCGTGTAGTGGCGGTTGTTTGTGAAGTTGGTTTTGTTTTAATGTACCCACATGGGGGAGGCGCTCAACCGCTGAACCCAGGTGGGTATTTTATTTTATGAAGATACACGAAATGAACCGCGAGGAGTTACGTGACCACATGAGGGCATCACGGCTACTTAATAGATTCGATTCAGAAGCTCAGGAATGGAAGCACGCTTTTAAATTGGCGAAGGCCGCCGGCATGGAGAGCATGGACTTAGCTTGTACCAGTTGCGTAAGAAAAGTAAAGGAATGGCTGGAACGTTAGACTTTATACAGATTCTTTACAATGAAAACCAAAGGGAAGAACTATACCCATTTGCAAAAGGATATTTTAATTGTGGCCTTACACCTTACTTTGAGAATCAGGTAATAGCCGGCATAGTTCCAACACTTGACGCTGATTATATTTCTATTGCTTCCTGGAGACTAAGAAAGAAAAGAGCAGGAGCCATGCACTTTTTAGGGGGGTTTAATAAAGACGAGTTTACACTTGAAAAGATTGAGGCAGCAATGCCGTTCGATGTTGCTGTTTTAACTCCACACAGCCCCGCACACCAACCTTTAACGATGGCGGTGAACTGGCATGGCAAAGCGTGGAAAGATGCCTACGAGGCTTTTAAACCGTTTCTTCGTAAATTTGGTAAGGTTCCAGAGGAGTTAAAATATTCTATTTACGAGAATCATTTTATAGCAAGGCGGGAGATTTACCATGAATACGTTTCTACTTATCTTCTTCCTGCTATTGAGTTCATTGGCGATAACCCTGTGTATTTTGTGGATTCGCTTTATGTTCCGAAGAAGAAAGATCAGGCGGAAATTCAGAGAGTTCAAAAACTTTTGAAGGCTAATGACTGGCCGATACTTCCGTTTTTACTTGAGAGGTTATTCAGTTTTTATATTAACGATAAAGGATTTAACGTGATAAAATTATAATGGTAGTAACTAAGCACATAGGCCGGCTTTGTAATTCAATGTTTCAAATAGCGACCTCCATAGGTTACGCTAGAAAGTACGGTTACCAATGGGCGGCAGACACTGGCTCAGGGGTAAGCGATCCTTATTCAGCTATTCACAAAGTTTATCCAAACCTACCGAAAGAAAACTGGGGGGCTGGCAGTAGGTATCAGGAACACCCAAACGAATTTTGCGAGATTCACGGAGTGCATAAAAATCAATGCCATTTCGACTATCACCCTATCCCTGATCTTGGTGGACGGGTTTCTATGATGGGATTCTTTCAGAGTTACAAATATTTCGAAGGTCAGGACGAGGAGATAAAAAAAGTCTTTGCTTTGCCTCACGTTGACGGCTACGAGGACTATGTTTCTATCCATGTAAGGCGAGGCGATTACGTACAGCACGCGGGGAGTTTTCCGCCTGTGGATGAGAAGTATTTAGATACTGCATTAGATGAAATGTCACAACGACTCGAAACAAAGCACATGAAGATAATGTGGTTTTCAGATGACATTGAATGGTGTAAAAAAACAAGTAAGAATATACAAGGGGAATATAAAGAATTGCATGAATTTTCCGAGGGCCGCAACGAATACCACGACCTTTCCTTGATGGCTTCGTGCGGGCATCATATAATCGCTAACTCTACATTTTCTTGGTGGGCGAGTTATTTAGGACACAACCCTGACAAGATAACAGTTTGCCCTTCTGCGGCTACTTGGTTCGGCCCCACGGCAGGCGTCAAAAAACCCGTAGTTGATTTAATACCCCCTCATTGGATACAAATAGCTACAAGATGACAGCAGCCTTCACAAACTACAACCGCACTGATTTACTTTTCGAAGCTATCGCCCCCTTCCTTGCGGACGAACGGATAACCGAGATCGTAATAAGTGACGATCAATCAAGCGATGACGTTTATCAAACCGTTCTTTGGAAATACAACGGAGTCGACAAAGTAAAGATTTACCGGAATGAAACTAACTTAGATTGTTACAAGAATAAGCGGCAGGCCGTATCGCTGGCGACAAATGAGTGGGTGTTATTGCTTGATAGCGATAATATTTTTTCACCCGAATTTATCGAGACTATTTTCAGTCAGCAGCCATTTAACAAAACGTGGGCTTACGCTCCTGAGTGGGCGCGACCTCATTTTAATTTCAGGGCAATAGCAGGAACAGGAATAAGTAAAAACAATGTAGCTTCAATACTTCCTAATGGCAGTTGTTCTACCATGTTAAACGCTATGAACTACCTTGTAAACCGTGACGAGTTTTTAAGGGTTTGGGATGGTTCGGTAGACCCCGTAACCTCAGATAGTTTATTTCAGAACTACAACTGGCTGAAAGGTGGGAATACTATTTATGTGGTTCCCGAACTGCAGTACGATCACAGGGTACACGATGGCAGCCACTACCAAAAGAATGTAAGACGGACGCCTTCGGGCTTTCACGATTCAATTATTGAGAAACTAAAAAACATGAAATGATAGAATACATCTATTTAATAGGTGGGCTAACTTACTTCTTTTTCTTCTATCGCTATTTATATAAATGGGGTAAAAGAATTGAGGAACGGAGAAGAATATTAAACGAAAGGATAAAAAATAATCGGCAACATGAAAACAGCTTTAGTATTAGGCGCGGGGGGGTTCATAGGTAGTCACCTTGTCAACCGTTTAAAGTCGGAAGGCTACTGGGTGCGCGGTGTAGACTTGAAACATCCTGAATACTCAGAAAGTCAAGCGGACGAAATGCTTATCTATGATTTACGCGATCCGCGAAACGTGGAGGCGGTGATGAGATTGGATTTTTATAATACATTTTCATATCTCGGTGTTCCATTTCAAAAAACAAAACCTTTCGATGAAGTCTACCAACTTGCTGCAGACATGGGTGGGGCTGGCTTTGTTTTCACGGGTGAACATGACGCGGATATAATGCACAATTCAGCCTTGATAAATCTAAACGTTTGCGACTATGTCGATAAGAAAAGCAAAGTATTTTATTCTTCGTCAGCTTGTATGTATCCGCAGGAACTACAAAACGAATTTGATAACAAGGGGTTAAGAGAATCAGACGCTTACCCGGGAAACCCTGACAGCGAATACGGATGGGAAAAACTTTTTAGCGAGCGATTATTTTTAGCGTATGCCAGAAACTACGGTTTGGACGTACGCATCGCTCGCTTTCATAACATCTACGGGCCGGAAGGAACGTACAAAGGAGGGAGGGAAAAGGCACCGGCCGCAATGTGTAGAAAGGTAATTGAAAGAGACGGTGACACTATCGAAGTTTGGGGAACGGGCCACCAGACACGTTCATTCCTTTACATAGACGATTGCATTGACGCGATTAGGCTTTTGATGCAGTCAGAATTTAAAGACCCCATAAACATCGGTAGCGAGGAAATGGTAACTATTAATCAGCTGGCACAAATGGCGATTGACTTGTCAGGTCATAAAATCCATATTAAAAACGTTCAATCGAACGCGGTAGGGGTGATGGGTAGAAATTCAAATAATGAATTGATCGAAAAGGAACTAGGATGGAAGCCTAAGTTTACTTTGCATGAAGGATTAGAAAAAACTTTTTGGTGGATTAAAAGCCAGTACAATGACGGGAATTAGCGACAACGAAACCAAAGCAGTTTTAGAACTACGCAACCGCTTTTCAAGTGACCCCATAGTTTTTGACGTGGGAAGTAATAAAGGCGGATGGTCTGATATTCTTATTCAGAACGTCAAGGAAATGCACCTATTCGAGCCTAACCATAGACTACTGACTTACACTCAGGTAAAATATGACAGCCTTAAAAACGTAATTTACAACGAGGTAGCAGTAAGCGATAAAGTAGGAAGTACCTTGTTTACTGTTTTCTACAACGAAAACAACGGGCTTTCAAACATCATTCAAAATCCTAAGTGGGATTACTTGCCAGGGGTGATTGATAAAGTTGAAACAAACACACTTGATGAATATTGGATTTATCGTCATAAATTAATTGACTTTGTAAAAATTGACGTGGAGGGCGCAGAGGGTTTGGTGTTAAAGGGAATGGAAAATATACTTACTAACAAATTAGTAAAATTCATTCAGGTAGAATATTCCGAACACTACCAAGTAACGGGCGTAACTTTCAAAGACATTATCAAATACCTTGAGGGGTTCGGATACTTTGGATATTCTTATGAAGATGGATTCAAAAGAATAGATTCAGCAACTTTTGTAGAGGACGGCAGGCTTGAAAACTTTTGGTTCATGGTAGAATATACACAGGATTGGAACAGCGAATTTAAGAAGAACACCAAATATATAAAGGTTGAATTAGCCTTAGAGGTAGGATGCTTTGAGGGGTTGACTACAAACTATATTTGTGATAACCTTTTAAAAGAAGGCGGGCGGATTATTTGTGTTGACCCTCTCACGGACGAGTACTTACCAGGTCACAAGGATAACGAAATGTTTGTAGGTCAGTACGAGAGATTTATAAGGAACACCGCAGGCCGACCCGTTCAGCTTATCAGAATGAAAAGCAAAGACGCTTATTCTAATCAGGATTACCCGTTAAAAGATTTTAGGTTTGGACTTATTTATATTGACGGAGATCATACCGAGGACGGAGTTTATAACGATGCGGTACAGTACTGGAATCTGTTGCTAGACAGTCCGAGGGGCGCGGGTGGCTATATGCTATTCGATGACTACGGCCAGAGCGAAGAAACAGCGCGCGGCATTGATCGATTCCTTGAAACGCAGAAAGGAAATTTTGATTTATTGGTAAAAGATTATCAGGTTTTAATTAGACGCAAGTGGTAGAAAATTTATACGCTTCATTTGTTAATCTGGATTCACGCGGTGACAGGCTAACACACATGACCAATCAACTTTCAAAAGTTAATTTACAGGTAGAAAGGACACGCGGCATCCCGTGGAAGGAAGTATTAATAAACCATCCCGAAAGAGCTAACGATGTAACTGTTATGCTGAATAGAACACCGGGGGCAATAGGTTGTTTCTTTTCTCAAATGTCTGTAATGGAGGAAGCACTAAAGCAAGGCAAGCACGCTCTGGTAATGGAAGATGATTTGCATTTTTGTAGCGACTTTGATAAGCGCATGGATTATATAGACAAGTGGACGGAGGCGCATGAGTGGGATATAATCTGGCTAGGCGGTACGTTCCACACTCCCGCGTTCTGGCATAAGATAGGCCAAAGCGGAATGCCGCCTGATTGCAGCGCACAACTTGGAAAGGATTGCGAGGCCACAGACGATCCGCGAATGATAAGGACCTACGCTTCTTTTTGTACTTATGCGTACATTGTAAATATTAAAAGCATAGAGAAAGTTTTGGGTTTATTAAACTCAACCATGCATAAGTCAATCGGGATTGATTACAGTATGATATTTTTAAGTCCTAACTTATTGACGTTTGCTTTCGTTCCGGGTTGTGTAAAACAGATTGACAATATTTCAGACATTGGTACAGGCATGACGGTGTTTAGTGGGTTTGCAAGATTAAACGGCACAGAAGAAAACTCAAGATACTGGTATCAGGAAAAGATGGAAGATTTTAACCCCGAAACTTTTAAATGGATATAGCTGAAATTATTTTTAGAATTTCTTTTGGACTAATTGCATTTATTCTTTTAATAAAAGTAATGCGTAATTTATTAAATAATTTAAAATGAAAAAAACACTTGATCAGATAATTGACTCATTTATATACAAATCGAAATGATACAATACAGACGAGACTTAAACCAGATTATTGACTTGACTTTACCGGCCGCTGAGATAGGCGTAGCCGAGGGATACTTTAGCGCGGACATACTCTCGTGGGGTGTTCCAAAATTATACATGGTGGACGCGTGGAAGCATCTGGAGGTTGCGGGCGATGGTGCTAATTCTCAGGAGTGGCACGAAAAAAACTATAACGCTGCAATAGGCCGGACAAGTAAATATAATCGTGAAATATTACGAGGTATTTCGTGGGAGATGGCCGCACAAGTTCCGGACGAATCTTTGTGTTTTATAAACATTGACTGCGATCATTCATACGAGGGAGTAAAAAAAGACATTGCCGCATGGTGGCCGAAGCTAGTTAAAGGCGGGGTAATGGCTTTCCATGACTACGAGAATAATGCCTACGGGGTGAAGCAAGCCGTTAAAGAATTTGCATCCGGCATTGAAATTCATTTACTACCAGAGGATAAACCAGAAGATGCGGGGGCTTACCTTGTCAAGAAATGAGAACGGCTATAATATTTTCGGGGACTTCTTACAACTTTAAGTTTTCCGTTGAATCGTTAATGAAGAACCTTATCATACCTAATGATGCCGATGTTTTTATTTTAACGTCACGTTACAACATGAGGAGGCGGACGGTGGCCACAGAAAAAAAATATCTAGTTGAGAACTGGTCGGACTGGGTTGAGAAGTCGCTAACCATTGAACGCAACGATACTTCAGTAACGGAGGCGGACATACAACTTATTAAAGATGCCTTTGGGAATAGGTTAAAGGGTCTTTATTTTATTGACGACATGCCTGACTATCAACTTCATTTAGCCCGTGAACGTAACCGGCTGATGGATTTGATAAACTTTTACAGGTCCAATAATATGCCGGCCCCGTTTGGTGGCGATGTGACAGACTCCAACAACGGCAATATAAGATGCATTATAGATCAGTACAACCACGTAAAAAAATGCTTTGAGTTAATGAAGCGTTACGAAATTAGCAACGGAAAGTATGATTACGTTATGCGGGTGAGGTTGGACTTTATTTGTCCTTTTGAGTTTAATATATCACATTACTATTTAGGGCAGGACTTCCACTATCTTTATAGTTGCGGAAGTTTCAGAACCGACCCGATGGAGTGGGCTGATGAGTTTTGTTTTTTTGCGCCGAGGGATATAGCAGAAAATGTATTCATGAATATGGATAAGATGGGTTTCGTTCCTGCGGGTAAGCGTATAACGGTAAATGAAAGCAATGATTTTATATTTGCGCCAGAGACTCAGTTTTCTCTTTTACTACACGAACTTGATATTAAGGTAAGGAATGTTAAAATCTTCAGGTCGGGCTATTACTCACACGGTGGGGACGGGTACGACTATATGAACTACCGATTTAGGCGCGATGATATAAGCCTGGAACATGAATATGAGATAGCGTGCATTGGACCGAGCGACATAAACGAACACCTTCCTGTACTTCGTGAATATGCCGAGAAGTGCGAAACGATCACAGAGTTAGGTACGCGATATGGAAACAGTACGATGGCTTTCATGGCTTCAAAAAAGAAGGTTATTACTTATGATGTTCAGCACAATGATAAGTTAGATTACCTCAAAGAGATGGGCAGGCAAAATAATTTAGACTTTGAAATAAAGTTAATCAATCCACAGGAGATTGAGGAAACCGATTTACTATTCATTGACACCGATCACCACGTAGAGCAATGCTCAAAGGAATTAGGGTTACATCATAGCAAGGTTAAAAAGTATTTAATCTTCCATGACGTTGTTAGCTTTTGGGAGAAGGGGCAGGGGCATGAAAGCGGTGGAGGGTTGCGTTACGCGATTGAACCTTTTATGAACAGTCACCCCGAATGGAAACAGGTTTACAGGGCGGAAAATAATAATGGACTTTTAATACTTGAAAGATGCTAATAGATTTCAGAACACTATTCCCAAAGTATAATATAAAACCTAAAGGGGTGCTTCACGTGGGGGCGAATGTAGGGGAGGAGGCACCCGTTTATTTAGAGCTTGGAATTAAAAGGCAACATTGGATAGAGGCTAACGAATATATATTTGCAAAACTAGTTTCGAATATTTCAAATAATACAGAGGCAACGGCTCAAAATATTTGTATTGGTGACACTACAGATGAATTGGTTATTTTCCACATTTCAAACAATGGTAGCCAATCAAGTTCAATACTTGAATTAGGAACTCATAAGACAGCTCACCCAGAAGTTCACTATGTTGAAGAAGTGGAAATGAGGACTGTTCGAATTGATATGATTATACCTGAATTAATTAATGGCTTAGACTTTCTAAACATCGACCTGCAAGGGGCAGAGCTAAAGGCACTCAAAGGAATGGGCGACCTACTCCATCAATTCAAATGGGCTTACCTTGAGGTCAACAAAGAGGAACTTTACAAAGGGTGTGCTTTAGTAGGTGAAATTGATTCTTATTTATCCGGCTTTAAATTTCAACGAGTGGAAACAAAGTGGTGTGGAAATACTGGCTGGGGGGATGCTCTTTATGTTAAAGGTTGAGACTTTTTTAATTACCTGGAACCGTCAGGACACGATCCATCTAACGGTATCGCACTACCTTAAACTAGGCCGTGTAATAGTCTTTGACAATTTCAGCGATGACAACACCCGCGAAATCTGCGAGGCTTTAGGCGCGGAAGTAAGGTTATTTGGGCAGGCGGGAGTATTAAGTGATCAGGCTTATCTTGATGTGAAAAACCATTGCTGGAAAGGATCAGAAGCGGATTACGTGATAGTTTGCGATGATGACGAGATACTTTACCATGAGGATTTAAACTTTCTATTGAAGCAGGAAAGATTGTGGGGTACTACTATTTTCAGGACACAAGGGTATTCGATGTTCTCGGAGGATGCTCCACGTGAAACCTTTTTAGAGATTAAGACCGGAATCAGGGATAACAAATATTCGAAATCAGTAATTTTTGACCCTTCCAAAGTTAAGGAGATCGGATATGTTTACGGGTGCCATGAGTGCAATCCTAAAGGAACATTGAACTACTCCAAAGAATTGCTTTATTTACTGCATTACAACGCGGTGGGCGGGGCGCAAAGAATGATTGACAGACATATACTCTACGAAGAAAGACGGCTTAAATCGCCTGTAAACGTGCGCTGGGGTTTAGGGAAAGAGTATGGATATTCAGCAGAAAGCAAAAGAAAATGGTTCAAGGAACAATTAGAAAAGTCAAAAGCTTTATCCGAGGATGGGCAACCCTTCTGCGGTGGAGTACTCCCGAATTTGCAAGGGAACGGCTAAGAATCTGCAGAACGTGCCCACATAATATAAGTTTATTCGGTTGGCTTAAATTATGGATATGCGGGAAATGTGGGTGTCCGTTGGCGGCTAAGGCTCGATCAGAGGACGAACAATGTCCGGAAAATAAATGGCCGAATGAAATTACTTGACCTACTTAGGGGCAATTCAAAAAAGTAATTTTGTTACGTGAAAGGCGAAAATAATAATGACGGTAAAATTATTTTTGAAACTCGCGGAGGCGAAACCAAAGTTATTGAAAAGAAAAACCCAGTAGGAAGGCCGCGCGAATTTGCGTCCCCTACACCCAGCTTCTACGCATTCAACCCAGAGGCGATAAAAACAGAATTAGTCACCCAAAGTCAAATAGACCAATCAGAAAACACTTTGCGCTGGGGGTTAGATGATGCTTTACCTCTTCACATCCTCAGTGCCATAGCTGACAGCCCCGCAACCACCGCGTGCGTGGGAAAGATTGAAACCTATACAATGGGCGCGGGCTTCTCAGATGCCGGACTTATGACAATGCCTATTGACGCGTCAGGGGGCACGCTTTGGGACTTACACTGTTCGATAGTTCAATTCTTTGCAGCCCTTGACGGCTATGCTTTGAACTTCAAATACAACCTCAAAGGCAAGATCATCCAGGCTTTCAACATGGACGTTTCCGCCTGCAGACTTGTCGCTCAGGTCGGCTCAGATAAAATCAATGCCCTGAAATATAACCCCTATTTTGGAACGCGGGAATACCAACAGGACCAATCCAAAGCCTACCATCTTTTTAACATGGAGAACGTACGGACGGAAAAGAACCTCCCTAACTATGAAGGGCAGGCGTATTTCTACGGAACGAAAAGAACTTTATTCAAGCATTACCCTGTGCCTAAATTCTGGGCAGGCAAAAAGTGGATTTATTCAGATGCTAAAATAGCTACCTATTCAGAAAAGACTTTAGACAACGGATTTTTTGAATCTGTATTGATGAAGATGATCGGAAACCCCAACGCTATGTCACAACATCCTACCGCTATGAAGGAGGTGACGGGAACGGACGGGGTGATAAGAAAAGAAAGTTATAAGACCGAGGGCCAGGTTTTCAACGAAATGATGGGCGCGAACTTTTCCGGAGTGGAGAAGGCGGCAAAAGCTATGGTACTTTGGGCGATGAACAAAGACCAGAGCCCCTCACTAGAGGCTTTTCCAACGTCTGTTAACGCTGATCTTTTGCAGGCAATGACAAACATCATCACCCGTCAGATCGCTTTGTCTACGGAGGTTCCCGCTATCCTTGCCAACTTACCAGATTCAACTTCACCGCTATCAGGTCAGGACGCTTTGAAAAATGCAGTTGAGTTCATGCAAAGCAACACCGTGGCAAAGCGAAACAACCTAGAAAACTTTTATAATAACATTCTACTTCAAAATTTCGAAGGGGCGGGCAAGGCTAAAGTAAAGATTCTACAATATACCCCCGTAGGTGTTTCGGTTACGGTTGAGGATAAGTTCTGGGAGTTTATGAACGAAGCTGAAAAGATCGCTTTCATAAATAAAAACGAACCAAATATAGAGATAATCAGAACACCGGCAGCCGCGACAAACACCGCCCCGGCTACGGTAGACGAAAACGGAAACGCAGTGGAGGCCCCAACGGCCCCAACGGTAGACGAAAATATTAAGTCCATGAAGGTATCTGAAATAAACAGGATTCTTTCTATTGTGAAGAAATTCAATTCAGGACAGTTGACAATAGAGCAGGCTAAACAACTTTTGGCGGGCTATGGATTGAACGAAGAACAGCAGACGGCATGGCTAAACCCTAACCCCGTAGAGTTATGAAACTACTAATCCCATTGGCTTACTTGAATGAAGCTTGTTTCCTTTCTGAGAACATAGACGAAAAGAAGTTCAAGATGGTCCTAAACATAGCACAGGAGGACTTACAGGATATTTTAGGGGCGGAGTTCTACGCACAAATCGAAACGCAATACGAGCCTTTCAATGATACGCTTTCGTCAGCTAACTCTACGTTATATGAGGACTATCTAAAACCGTTTTTGGCGTGGGCTTCCTATCACCGTTTATTAGGGTTCTCGCAAAGTGAATCAACCCCAACGGGTGAACGGTCTTTCAAAGATGAGAACAGCGACCTGCTAGCAGATATAGCGTTACACTCAAAAGAAAAGAACGTACTTTCGATGGTATCACGTTATAGGAATAGAATTATAAATTACATTGAGACGGAACAGTCAAAAGTATCCACCGCTTTTCCGTTATACGATGCGTGCAAGAAGGGTGACTTTGGGTGGGGCATTTCAGGGATAGAAAGAAACAGTTATGAAGATAAAATATTCAGCATAAATAAAGCCGTGATAGGCAACGAATAATATGGCAACAAAAATATACAAAGGGCAAAGCGTTACACTTTCAACAAGTGAAGTAGAGTATGAATTGGCTGGGGATGTTCAGTTCCCATTGACAACCGTTTTTATCAGGTTGATTTCCGGTACTGTTTCGGCTACGGTTGCGGCAAATAATAGAGCCCCAATACTTGACCCAACCTATACGAGTTTTTCAACCGCAGACACAAACCTACCCCCAATGGATATGCAGCCACAGCTAAGTACGCTTAGAATGAAGTGTGCATCTGCGGGAGTAGTTCATGTAACCTGGTAATATGGAAGAGATAGGCACAGGCGCGGGGCAGCTTACAATTAAGATGCAGATCGGTTCGGTCTGGATTAAAGACTTCTATTTTAGAAGTTATAATTCTACAACGGCCGTTTACACCGATGATAGTTTAACGGGTGCTACATTCTCATTCTTCTTAAAGAAGTTCAAAGGTGACAGGCTAAAGGTTTTTAATCTTACACTTGGAAGCGGGGTGGCTTTCATTACCTACACGTCAAACGGGATAAGAGTAACGGCAAGCGCAACACAAACTTCTATTCAAGAGGGCGAATATTATTACGAGTTGAGGCGGACGGATTTAGACAAAGCTAAAATATCTGGATTGGCTTACTTAACATTTGATGCACAGCAATGAGCGTAAATATAAATGTATTAGATCAAGTTATTTATGTAATTACTTACGAGGATAATACTGTTTTTGTTACTACTGAAAATAATGAGCCAGAAGAAACCGGTACAAGGGTTTATTTAATTTCTTCAACGTCTACACTAACGCCTAACGTTGATCTTTATGACATGGCTGTTATCACCGCACAGGCGGCAGCGTTGACGATAGCAGCACCGACGGGAACGGCAGTAAACGGGAACGCTTTTGTATTTCGGATTACTGACAACGGAACGGCAAGGGCTTTAACCTTCAATGCTATTTATAGGGCGATAGGTTCGGCTTTGCCAACGACAACAACTATAAGCAAGACAATATATTTTGTCGCTGTTTACAATTCAACGGCTATTAAATGGGACGTATTTCCTTCAAATTTAGAAGTGTAATGGATATAAAAAAGAAATGGTTTTTAATGAGTGGCGGTGGTTATAATGCCTACATAACCGCTTACATAGCAAGACTAACGGCTTTGGGCTACACACAACCAAGTGCGGCCACTCTTTCGGCAATGAATACATTCACGTCAGCCATCCCGTCAGTAATGGCTAAGCTGGACACCCTTTATATTCAAGCATTGAATGACGTTGCACTGGCTAACGCGGCAAATGTAAATATTATTACTCCCGCTTCTTTTCTTATGACAAGATCGGGCACTGTTTCTCAACTTGTATCAGGATTTCAAGGAAATGCCGTGGACGGTTACGGAGACACGAATTATAATCCGGCCACTCAAGGCGTAAACTATTTACTTAATAGTGCTTCCCGTTTGATGTATATTTATACAGTCGGTGCAGGAACACACCTTGAAGCAAGCTCAACGGGGGCAACGGTTTACAACCAAATAACTTTTGGCAGCTCGGCATCACAAAGGGTAAATTCAAATTTTACAAACTTAACTGGCGGCACTGTGGATATGAGTGGGGCGGGTTATAAAGGAATAACCAGACTTAACTCTACAAATCTTGAACTATATAACGGATTAACAAAATCATCCAGAACAGCTACAAGCGTATCCATTGCCTCATATAATCAACAGATTGGAAGGCATGGAACCGTTGGATATTCGTCTCATGTATTTTCACTCTATGGAATGGGTGGTGCATTAACAGAGGCAGAACATAATCTGGTAAGAAGTTCATTCCTCACTTACTTGACGGCAATTGGACTATGAATATAAAAGAGGTTTATTTTTTACTTGTAAGCAACACTACTTTTATTGACCCATTGTTTTGGGAAGATAGCACATCTTTTTTTTGGGAGGATAACACAGAAATTTTTTGGTAAATTATGGGAACCCCAATTTCTTCAGCAACAAACGTAGGCATTCCTTCAAAGACTGATAGGATTCCAATTTACAGACCAGGCCAAACGTCTGCTTCAAAATATTATATCGAGAGTGGTTCTTCTTTCAAAGAGTGGGTAGAATATTACGGGGCTGTGGGCGATGGAACTACTGACGATACCGCAGCCATAAATGCCGCAATTGCAGCGATAGGCGAGGGCATAATGCGGTTCACACCCACCAAAACTTATCTTATAAAAAATAAACTTGATGCATCTGGTAGCAATAAAACATGGATAGGATATGGGGCTACACTGAAACGTGCTAACGAATTACAGAGTTTAACGACTGTTACGGTTGCCTCAGGGGCGACTTCTGTAACGGTTGCAAGTTCTACGGGTTTTGTTATTGGGGATACCTGTTTATTATTGCAAGTAACCGCACCCTACGCAGGAACGGCAAATGGCGAGCATAGTAACTTACTGACCATTTCAAATATTGCTGGTAATGTTATTACAGTTAATGCGGTTACATCATTACCTTATGGGACGTTCTCAATCGGGGCAAAGTTCGTTAAGGTGTTTGATATGATTTCGTCATCTGGTGGGGTTTCAAATTGTAGGATATTAGGACTTAAATTTGACGGGAACAGGACTAACAACACATCTTACTTAGGATGGATTTATAGTGCAACCATGCGAAGCCTTGCCATTGGTTCAGTTGTTAGAGATTGCCTATTTTCAGAAATACCCAATGAGAATATGTTTGTGCAGGGACCAAGCGTTATTGATAGTAATTATGCGGAGGGTCTTAATGGCTCGTTTTGTCATTTATCAAATGGTGCGCTCGGTGTTGAAATAGGGCAGACTAGAATAGTAAATAATTGGGTTTATAATGCTTGCCAGACCGCTCAGGCTATCAATGGGCACAGCGAAGGTTATGTCACAATTTCGGCACAGCCACTAAAGAGTATAATTAACGGGAATAATTTCTATGCGGATTCGACCACAGGCGCGGGAATGGGTAATCTATCAGTAGCATCTTTGAACACAACGCTAACTAATAATATTTTTTTTGGGCTGAAAGGTGTTTTAAAAGCGATCTCTAACCCCGTAGGGGCTGACCCTGCAACTATATGTGTTGGTGTTGTTCTGTCTGGAAATGAGTTTATTAACTGTGATTTTTTATACTTTAGTGCCGATAGTTTTGATGGACGGATAACTGTGGGCGGTGGGTGCGACCAGATTAACGTAAGTGACAATTTATTTATCAATACGCGACTGGCTTTTGAGTCCGTGTCAAATCTTGTTGTAGCTAATAATTCAATATATTTTGAAAATGGGTTTACAGCAATTGCAACCGCTATACCAGTGGACACCTCATACGCTAACGCAATTACATTCTCAGAATGTATTCACGTATCAGTTATTGGAAACGTGCTTAAAAATTTAGCCGCAACCCAAAGTTCAACTCTTACAAATGGTATAATGCTAAACACAACTTCGCTGGTTATAAAATCAGACGCAAGTACAAGCACGAATTACCTTTATGGTGGAAGAAATTTTTTAGTTTCTGGAAATGTTATCTCAGGGTTTGGAACTGGTATTATTGATATTTCTCCTGCAGTAACTCAAGCAACGAGGGCTGCATTATCATATCAAAATATGAGGATAGCAAATAATAATATTTTTGTAAGGGCTGATTCAAGTGGACTCAGGGCTGCATACATAGGCCCCGGTGTTTTCTTTGAGGGTAACAACTGTTATGGCGGGGCAAATGCAACAAATGGAGTTTTGTGTTTTGGTACTACCTCAGCAAAATCAGCTCTACTAAATGGTCCGATCGTTAGAAATAATAATTTTGTAGGGTTTGATAATTCTGTAACGGTTGGAAATGCCACGGCTTTGTATAATTGCCTTGTGTCCTACAATACTTATGACGGCACGATTACTGATAGTTCAGGCGGATTTTCTACAATAGCCAATAACACGGCATTAATAAATGAATCAGTTGTTATTTACAATGAACGAGAGAATATTGCTTACTATTAAAACCCATGACACCAGAACAAATTCAAGAGATAACAAAGCACTTCGCAGACCTTCGGGTGATGAACTATGTCATTAGCGGGCTTTATGGTTTAGTTTTACTGCTGTTCAGCGCAATCGTTTTTTTTCTAAAAAGGGATTTTGATGAAACCAGGGAAACGATTAAAAATAATACCTCCATGTGTATATCGAATCAGAAAGATATTCAAACGATATTATCTGAGATGCAACATAACAGATCGGAGACTAACAAGGTAATTAGGATTTTAGCAGTACATACTGGCGCAAATATTGGACAATGATAAGTAAATACCTTTCACTTGATGAGTGTATCAAAAGCCCAACGGCTAAGCGGTTAGGAATTTCAAACGAGCCTACACCGGAGCACTTGGAGAATATGAAGTACGTTGCCGTTAATGTTTTCGATAAG
>Ga0181348_1000124_pt1 | contig 29080 bp, 34 predicted proteins | sample Su13VDMM110DN_FD_130092 | JGI IMG/M metagenome (GOLD analysis project Ga0181348, IMG submission 130092) | Freshwater viral communities from Lake Michigan, USA - Su13.VD.MM110.D.N | ecosystem: Environmental > Aquatic > Freshwater > Lake | place: USA: Michigan | collected 2013-07-16
AAATACAAAGTTTGCAGGGGTATCTCACATTATGAAAAGGAAAAGGTTTTAAAAATGAAAAAAGCACCTAAACAAATCATTGGATTTGTGCGCGACCCTAAGACATGGGACGCAAACGCTTTTGAAACCGCCATCAGAAATGAGGTCGAAGGCTCTACCGGCGCATTGACTGCATCTGACCAACTTTTAATTGGTTCGTTAGTCATGGTCGTTGAAACAATGGTGCAAAGCCAATTGGCGTTAGGCGATAGCGGCCCAATATTTCACTACCCTGCCGGTGATGCGCCAAGCCCGCATTACAAAATACGCAATGAGTGCCTAGATAAGTCAATCAAGATACTTGCCGAACTTGCCTTAGTAGCCCGCGGTCGTCCAAAACTTAAAGCCAAGGTAAGCGAAGTAGATGAGTTATTCGCAACTGCTTAACCCTGCATTTGAATATGCCCGTGCCGTAACGCTTGGGGATATAGCCGCTTGTGAAGATGTCAAATTAGCCGCACAGCGGTTTCTTGACATGGTAGAACGCAAAGACGCGCCGTATGAGTTTGTGCCGGACAAGGCCGAACACATTTTAAAGTTCTCGCGTTTTTGCCGCCACGTTAAAGGCGCTGACGCGGGCAAGCCAATACATCTGCAACCCTTTCAAGTTCTGTTCCTAGCCGCTATCTACGGGTTTCGGGATAGGCGCGATAAGTCATTTCGTTGGGTAACTGACGTAATACTGTTTGTGCCGCGAAAAAGCGGTAAGACAACCCTAGCGTCAATCATTGCCCTGTATGAACTACAGTTTGGGGACGCGGGCGCTGAAGTGTTTACCTTGGCGACCAATCGGGAACAGGCTTCTATTTGCTTTGATTCATCTAAAGCCATCATTGAAAACATGGTTGCCAAGTTTCAATCTAAATTTATTGTTTACCGTAGCGAATTAAAAAAGGCGGGCGACTCAACTTCTACTTACCGCGCCCTGTCGCGTGATAACCGTAAAACCGGTGACGGTAAAAATCCATCTTGTTGCATGGTGGACGAAGCGGCTCAAATTATCGATAGGCAATCTATCGAAGTGCTTCATTCGGGCATGGGTGCGCGTAAAAATGGTCTTAGGATGTACTTGAGCACAGCTTCACATAGCCGCGAAACAAAATTCTTTGAAGACCTGACCCACTTTAAAACCGTGCTACGCGGCGCGGCAGAAGATAACAACCGTTGGTTTGGGTTGCTGTATAGCATCGATGCAGGGGACGAATGGACAAATGAGGCCACTTGGGGCAAAGCTAACCCTATGCTTGGCGTATCGGTCACAACCGAACACATTAGGCACATGGCGCATGAGGCGCAATCAAAGCCCGCAAGCCTAAACGAATTTCTTTGCAAGCAATTAAACATTTACGTTTCGGCAAACAGCGCGTGGATTGACCGGCGCTATTGGGACGAATCAGTAAGCACGATGCCGCAAGACAAACCCGAAAGTTCGTTTATTGCGTTTGACTTGGCTTATTCACGCGACTTGAACGCGGTTTGTACTTTGCACCGGTACAGCGATGAAAAATTCTTTGCTGAATTCCAATTCTTCTTGCCTGAAGAAAGTTTAGACCTAATACCTAACCACTACAAATCAATTTTCTTGCAAGCAAAGGCAAGCAGCATATTGCGTTTGACGCAAGGCAACGTCACCGACCTTAACGAAGTTGAAACGTATATCAAACAACAATGTATTAAGCATGACGTTAAAGAAGTGGGCTACGACCCCTACAACGCCGCGTCACTTGTGGCTAATCTTTATGCCGAAGGTTTACCCGTAAAAAAAGTTGGGCAATCGATGCAAGTTTTATCAAACCCGTCTAAGACTGCCGAACAACTGATTTTGAAAAAGGGAATCATGCACGATGGCAACCCGTTTGTTGGTTGGCAGATTGGCAATATTGAATCGTATGTAGATATAAACGGCAACGTAAAGCTAAGAAAGAACGAAGCCGATGCAAGCGCCAAGGTCGATGGAATTATTGCGATGGTGATGGCTATTCATTGTCATCTAGACAATGTTTTTGTTACAGATACATTTGGATTCAGGAGTTTTGAACTGTAAAAAATTAAGTTATTGGGCTAAAACATGGCTATTTTTGATATTTTCAAGCGCAATAAAAATCAAAATGAATCCAATACTTTGTTTGGACAAACGGCCCTTGGTAACAACATTGTTTATTCGGGCAACAACAAAAATCCGAATGTAAATACACAAATAACTTATGTAACAACGGGTTCGACAAACCAAGCGGGTCGCCCTGTTGACATGAGTTTGTTAACGCGCAACAGCACAATCATGGCGTGCGTTGCGGCAAAGGCCCGCGCCTTATCCCAATTACCTATTCGCGTTGTTTGCCAAGCCGAAGATGGAAGTTACGTTGATGCTATCAAAAGCACTACCGTAGGCGCACGCGATAAGGCCAAAGCAAAGCAAGTTTGCAACCTTTTAGCGCAACCTAATCAGTTTCAAAGCACATACGAATTTTGGTATCAATGGTTAATGTGGTACGAACTTGCGGGCGAAGCATTTACCCTTTGGTGGCGCAAAGATCAAGGTAGTTCAACAGATACACCGCTAGAAATGTATTTGCTTGATTCAACGCTGATTGCTGTCACCATTACACCGGCCCGCTACCCTAGCTACCGCCTATCTACGCCCGCTTACGGTTTTAACCGTGATGAACCGCTGAACTTTAACCAAGTGATGCACATAAAAGAAATGAACTGGCAAGGTTCTGCCGGTTTTAACAAAGGTATTCTTGCCGCGGAACTTGTTTCGCTTGACCAAGATATTGACCTATACGCTAACTACGTCATGCAGAACGGCGCTAAACCGTCCGGTATGTTTACAACTGAAAGCGTTATTCCTGACGGGAAATATAAAGAGATTGCCGCACGCCTAAAAGAAGCATGGTCGGCAATGGTCAGTAGCCGCCCAAGCGACCCATCTAAGGCCGGTCAAGGTATGTTGCTTGACCAAGGCATGAAGTACACGCCGCTTAATATGCTGACCCTGCAAGATACCGATGCGGCAAAGCTAAAAGAACAAACAATGAAACGCATTTGCGGTTTGTTTGGCGTGCCGCCCGCAATGATTGGCGTAGCTGACCAAAAATATAACAATACGCAAACAATGTTAGATGAATTCTATAAATCAACGATGTACCCCACGTTGATAAACATCGAACAGAAATTAAAGCAACATTTGTTTGTTGGCTACCCTAATTTGTATATCGAGTTTGATACGCGCAATTTTTTAAAAGGCGCACCACTTGACCAAATGAATTTTGCGGTCGCCGGTGTAGGCGCGGGCATTATGACCCCCAATGAAGCGCGGCAATACATGGGTATGCCAAACATTGATGGCGCAGATGAACTAACCGGTAAAACAACTTCTGATTCATCGCCGCAAGGTATATCGGGTACGTCACCACAGGACACCGGCGGCGGTGGTGGTTCGCAAACTCGCAAGATGAACATAGGTAAATAGTTAAGAAATAAAGTGTCTTATATTTTTAAGGTTGTGATAGCATCTTTGGCAACATATAAGCCAAGTCAAGATGCACCCCCGCGTAGGGGTCGGCCTCCAAAAATAGTACAAGACATTGATAGATCAAAAATCAATGGGGTACTCTATGACTGTAAAAAACCTGACGATGATTTGCGAAGCCAAACTGATTTTGGAAAAGCAAGGCGTAAACACAGGCAATATTGAAGCAATCGCAACGACATTTGGCCCACGCATTGGCGCAGATGGTCGCCGGTTTAATTACACCCCCGAAGGTTTCCAAATGTGGGTGAATGATTTTGGTAAATCAAGCCGCCCCCTACCAATGTTTGTGAACCACGCCGCGGATGAAATCCCCGTTGGCGAATGGCATAAATTTGAGATGGACGATACAGGCATGACAGCCTACGGTCGTTTGTTCTTAAACACAAGCGCCGGTAATGATCTTTACAAAGTCATGCAAGAATCGCCCGCCATGTTTGGCGGTGTATCTGTTGGCGCATACGCTGACGAATACGAAATGGTTGATGCCGAAGGCAACCCTTGCGAAAATTACGATGACGAAGAAGCATATTTCCAAATCACAAAAGGCGGCTTGCGCGAAGTAAGCGTTGTGATGTACCCCAATAATTTACAAGCGGAAGTTAGCAAGTTGGAATATTTCCGCGCTGACGGTTCTGCTGATTTAAAAGTTTTGGAAGTAGCCCTGCGGGATGCCGGACTAATCCGAAAAGATGCGGTGGTTGCCGCGTCTGTCTTTAAGCAAGTTTTAGAACAGCGGGATGCTGTAACAGAACCAACGCTTGAAACGCAAACGCAACAGCGGGATGCTGAAACGGTAGCGGCAACAACAGAATCAGAAATATTAGCGGCACTTGAAAGCCGTGAACTTCTGAAATTTCTAAACACCAAACTGAAAGCCTAAAATGTCACAAGTAATTATTGAAAAATTGGATGCTATCGAAGCCAAGCAAAGCGAAAGCATTGCCGCCGTAGAAGCAAAAATTCCCGCCGCAATTGAAGCGGCAAAAATTGAAATGCAAGAATTTATTTCTGCTTTGGAAGCCAAAGTAGCAACGATTCAAGCACCCGCCATTATTAAGCCCGCTAAAAACGTGCGTAGTGATGTAAACCGTTCAGTTAAAGAACAACTTTCTGCTTTCTACAAAAGCAATGCTCGCGTAGAAAAAGAATTGCAAATTTTTGCTGACGAAAGCCAACGCGATGCCTACATGAATGAGGCATCAGCATTGACCGGTTCAGGTAATAACCAAGGTGGTCGTACAGGCTATGACCCCGTGTTTGCCGCATTGCGTTTGGCTAATCCCATGCGCGGTTTGTCACGCACCGTAGCTACTGATGGTTCAAGCTATCAATTCCGCGTTAAAACCGGTAACGCGGGCGCGGCATGGGGCTATACGATTCAAAACAACGGCGCAGATACAACTGAGAACACTTCTATTTGGCAATTGGTTTTGCAAGACCTTAATGTACAGTTCCCAATCCGTACTGCGGCTTTGGACGACATCGATGGTTTAGAGGCCAATGTTGTTGACGATATGTTGATGGAGTTTTCGCAAGCCGAAGCCTTGTCAATGGTTCAAAATAACGACCAAGCCGCGCAATCAGCAACTAACCCCTACGGCGGCACAAACGGTTTGCGTGGCCTAGATCAATACGCGGGTGCTAACGCATCTTACGCGGGTGGTACTTGCTCAACAGCGGCGTTTGGTTCTAGCGGTACTGGTTCTTCAACCGGTTTGCATAGCTTGGCTACTTATGACCAATTGACCACTAACGCAAACACCGTTGGCCTGAACAACATCACCTATACCGATGTCATCAACACAATTTACCAATTGCCACAGCAATATTGGACACCGAACACCAAGTTCATGATTAACCCAATTTTGTTGAACGCAGTTCGTGCATTGAAAGATAACAACCTCGCACCAATCTTCAACCGTAACGAAGGCTTATCTGTTGAAGGCATCGTTGGTTCAATGTTGGGCTTTGATGTTGTTGTGAATAAGTATTGCGATACACCATCACAAACAACTGCCGGTTCTGCCGCTACAACAAGTATGTACCCAATGTACTTTGGTGACTTTACACGCGGTCACACAATCATTGATCGTTTGAACATGGTGATGCGTAGATACGATCAAACAGCGCCAGGATTTATTACATTTTTCGGCGAAAAGCGTTTGGCTACATCGGTGCGCGACCCTAACGCATTGATTCGCTATCGCTCTACAGCGACAGCAACTTAATTTTTGCGTTGCCATTAGCGGGGGCTAAAAACCCCCGCTTTTTTTAAACAGGAAATCAAAATGACTATCACCGAAAAAATCTTGGACGGTATTAAAAAAGCCATGACCGAAGGCGGCAATGTTGCCATCGATTTGCGCGAAGCATCTGCGCTTACGGGTTCAGGTTCAGGCATCGGCGGTAATACAGTTTTTGACGAATCATTTGCGGCGTTTAGGCAAGCAAACCCTTTGCGCCAAGGCTCACGACAAATTATTTGTAACGGTTCTGACGCGCAGTTTGTCGCTAAGACTGGTAACGCGGCTAACTCTACAAACCCTTGGGGCTACACGTTCACCCCTAACAGCGGTTCACCAAATATTGATACAAGCATTTGGCAATTGCCGGTGCGTGTACTGGTTGCACAGCTACCCATCAGAACGGCGGTTCTGTCAGATGTAAATGGTTTAGATGCAACCTTAGTTGAAGACCTTGCGCTAGAGTTTGCACAGCTAGAAGGTCAATCAATGGTTTTAAACATTGACCAAGCCGGAAGCACTACAACATCAACCGGTGGAACTGGTGGTTTGCGAGGCTTAGACGGGTACACAAGCGGCGGTACAAGCGCCTTTGGTACATCGGGTACAGCAATCACAAACGGGCTTCATACAATCGCTACAGTAAGCAACGGCGGCGTTGCAGTTACTTACAACAAAGTGGTCAACATGGCTAACGCCCTACCCGCCCAATATTGGTCGCTTGAATCAACCGCTTGGCACATTAGCCCCGCAATGATTCAAACATTGCGCCAACTAAAAGACAGCCAAGGCTTGCCTTTGTTCTTAGAAGTTGGTGATTCTGATGGCGCGTCAATAGGCCGAATCTTTGGTTGGCCTGTTGTGCCTAACCCTTACCTATCTACAGATTTTCCAATGTACTTGGCAAACTGGAATCGCTTTTTGACGATTGGCGATTGCGAAACAATGAATGTGCAGATGTATGAACAGACGCAAGCGGGTTTTGTAACGCTGTACGCTGAAAAGCGCGTTGTAAGCACGGTACGCGACCCATTTGCGGGTGTTCGTATGTCTGCCGCCTAAAGGGTAAACAATGCCTGTAAACAGTTCACTTCTAGATGCGCCTTTTGGTGCTGACTCTCGCAATCCTTTCAGCTACGTTAAAGTTGAACAGATTGGGCGCGATGTAGTCACGCCTTGGCTATCCCTAGAAGAAATTACGCAACAACTAAACTTGTTTAATGATGAATCGCAAGATTCATATTTGCGTTTTTTGGAAGTAGCTGTAAGGCAAGCCATTGAAGACTATTTAGGAATGTCAATTTTTAGCGTGTCATACCGTGTTTGGTATGGCGCTGAAAACTTAGCGTCATCGCCTGTCAGTTTAGATTTGCCTGAAGTATCGCAAAATCTTTACCCCGACTATGCGGGCGTTGAAATTGACCGCGTTGCGTATTACAACGAAGCAATGCCGCCCGTGTTAACCACGGTTGCAACAGATCAATATTACTACGACCCAAGCGGTAACAAAGTTATTGTTCAATCGCTACCGACAACCATCAATAGCGGTATGACCGCGCCGATTATCTGCGATTACACAACCGCGGCTAATCCATTGCAAACCTATCCTGTAATTAAACAGGCCGGTTTGTTATTGCTCACGCATTTGTACAACAACCGAAGCAATACAACCGAAGTGCAATTAAAAGATATTCCTTTTGGCGTATCAACGCTATTGCGTAGCTACAAACCTTTGGTGATGTAAATGGCAATCGCACGGTTTGAAAACATTACCGTCAATAGCCTAGTCTTTGCTAAAAGTTCTTTTGGCGAACAGACTACGGCAACCGCTTTGTGGTTTGCTACTCGCGCTAGGGTTAGTTCAGTTACAAACAACGTCAAGATAAGCGAGAAATACCGCGTTTATCAGGACGTAGTTAATTTTACTTTGAACTACACGCCGAACACCCGCACCATTGTTAACAACCAAAATTCGTACTCAATTAACTATCGAAGTTTTGATTGGCGCATTGAATCGGTGCGCGAGACTGACGACCGCATGAACGTAATTTTAACTTGCGTCAGAAATGACCCTGTAGCCGCCGTATGACAACGCAAAACAATGTCATCAATTACGGCAAATCAATTCAATATCAATTGAACGCCATCGTTACGCCCGTGCCGGTGTATGCGGCGTTTAACCGTAACTTTGCTACACAACCTAAGTTTATAACTTGGATGCTACGCAATGTGCATCAACCGGTTTACACGGGCATCTTTCAAAGCAACAAAGGCATTGACACGCCGGTGTTTCAGATTTCTATTTTTACGCAAGTGATTGAAGAAGGGTTCACCATTTCCAATCAAATCTTGCAAGCCCTGCATGGTTATAGCGGTATGTTTGGCAACTCAGCGGATGGAGGTTTTTACATCAGTAAAGCCGATGTTCAATGGCTTTACAACAGCTATGAAAATGAAGACAAGTTAGCGCAAATCTTTCTAGATTGCACTATAGATATTCCATCATAAGACCCTTGTACAAATCCCAATACTAACAATTGAGATTAGACAATTTTTAACTTGAAAGGAAATTGAAAATGGCACTCCCAAATAAAGTTCTAGCCGGTTTTACTGCAACGCTGTACGCACAACCGTCAGCAACCCCAACGCCTTTGACGGTCGCAAACTTATCTGTTTACGGTACTGTTTCGGCGCTTGCGATTAGCGGTAATGTTGTACCCGTTGAAGCAATCCCCGCCTTTGGTCAAGATGATGCAGTAGCATCTTTTGGCGTAGCCGGTTCGCGTCAGTCTGACAAAATCCCAACGCAATCTGCGCCAACATCAATGTCAATTACAGCGGCATGGAATCCATCGGATACCGTTTTGCTGTTGTTGCGCGGTGATGCCTACAGCGGCTTGATTGATCGCACGTTTGTTATTAGCGCAACCGATGGCGTTGGCATTGTTAACTACGCCTTTAACGGTCGCGTTAGCCAATGGACGATTGACCCATCGCCAAGTGCTGAAGCCAAGGTGACGTTCACGATTCACCCCCGCGGCAATCAGTACGGTTGGACTGCAAGCACCTAATCATGTCAACGCTCAATGATGCCGTTGAATTCCTAGTGAACCACTACGGTTCATTGGATGCCGCCGCGCAGGGGTTGCCTGTTAACGCGCTAGAGGTCGCCAAAGCATTAGCAGATTGCGACCCCGATACAGCCGAGTTTGTAGCTTTGACTTATTTAGCAAAGTACAACCCGACTCAAACAAACAGCATAGCAAACACAACAGAAGATTAGATATGACAGTCACAATAAAAGACACAAACGATATGCTGAACTTTTTGGTAGCCCAATCCGATTCTCGCAAGGATTGGTTTGGGTTTACTCAACAACGCATAACAGCTATTACGTTAGCGCATGAAATTGCGGCAAGGCACGCGGATAAATTCACGCCTGACCAAATTGTTGATTACGTTTATTCGCTAAACAACGCGCTGTACCAAAAGATTATTAAGCCTTTGGGGTAATGCTGTGGGCGTTACTTACAAAATTGAAGGCTTAAAGGAAGTGCTTGTTGCCTTTGATGAACTTGCGTCTGAAATTGGCGATAAGAAAGCTACAAGCAAAATTCTTATACCCGCGGCACGCGAAGCAATGAAACCGGTTCTAACAATGGCGCAAATGAACGCGCCTAAAGATACTGGCGACCTATCGCGCACTTTGCAAATTGAAGCTAGAAGGCCAACCAAACGCGACTTGCGTTCTAAATATATCAACCCAACAGATACGGTTATTGCTGTTGTTACAACTAAAGCATTTCCAAAGAAAAAGAAAAAAGAGTTTTACGAAGCAAATGCAAGTTTGTATGCGTCTGATAAAGGCGCTTACAGGAAAAAATTAAAGGAATCAAAAACGATGGCGGGTGTTTTATCTGATGCCCGCGCTATTGCACAAGAATTCGGCACGGGTCGTAATGCGGCAAAACCGTATTTGCGCCCTGCTTTGGAATCTCAAGCCCAATCAACCGCCAAAAGGCTTGGGGAAATTATCGGTAGGCGGTTAACACAATACAAGGCAAAACAGAAATGACAAAATTTAGTTCAGCATTTGGCGACAAGTACCAAGCCAACAAAAAGAATTTGCTAACCCGTTCGTTTGAATTGGGCGGGCATACGTTTAAAGTTCGCATCCCTTTGGTTGCCGAATCAGAGGCGATATACAAAAAGGTATCAGAACCTAACGATGATTTGATTGAGCAAACATACATCGAAATTACAAAACCGTTACGGCAGTTTGAGACAAATCAAACAGAAGAATTTAAGTTTACCGATGACGACATATTGATTGAAGGCCGGTCAATGCGCGAGGCGGCAAAAAACAAAGCAATTACTGAAGCCCGCATTACCGAGTTTTTTAAACTGCTAGTTCCTGAACTAGAAGGTGCAAGCCTAGAAGATTTGACCTATACCGATATACAAGATGAATTCCCTGTATCAATACAAATGATGATTGTAGAAAAGATTGGCGAAGTCATTAGCCCAACCTACAGGGAAGCGCGGGGAAACTAATAGGCTCGTTAAAAACACAATGCTTTGCCGCAATGATTTTTAACGGGCATACCTTAGAAACAATAGCAGAACTGGACGATGTAACGATGGCAAATATACAAACAATGTATGCCGATGGCATGGTCGGTAACTACGGCGTTTTGACGCAATTGGCAACCCTTACAAACGGGGTTTTTAATTACATGAGAACGGCTAATTCTGCGCCTTATAAGCTAGGCAACATTTTGGGTTCTGCTTATGATTACATCTACCCGCCGTTGTCTAAAGAAGACCAAAAAGCAAGTGCAAACAAAAGCCTTTTAACCTTTATGACTCAGGCGCAAGGCTTTGATGCAAAACTATTTAAGGTAGCAAATGGCTAATATGATTGCCCGCCTTGGTGTAACGCTAGGGCTTGATTCAGCGGATTTCAACAAAGGCATTGAACAGGCCGGAAAGAAACTCGAAAAATTAAGCGAAGCCGCTGAAAAGTTCGGCAAGATGGGTGCAGTCGCATTGCTTGCCGCTTCTGCCGCCGCGCTTAAATTTGCCGATGAACTTGCAGATGTAGCAGATGCCAACGATGTAGCTATAGGCAAGGTTTTACAGCTATCTGATGCCCTTGCTAACTCAGGCGGCAATGCGGATAACGCGGGCAAAATGCTATCGGCCTTTGCTAAGTTCATTGACGATGCCGCGGGCGGGTCAGAACAAGCGCAAAAAACGGCCAAGGCTTTAGGCGTTACCTTGCAAGATTTGGGCAAACTTTCACAAGAAGAATTGCTAAACAAGTTGGTTGCAAACTTAGCCCTAGTTGAAGACCCAATAACGCGCAATGCTAAAGCAATGGAGATTTTCTCTAAAGCCGCCAAGGGCGTTGACATAGTTGGCTTTGCCGACAAAATGGCACAAGCAAATCCGCTTATTGCAGAACAAGAAAAAGCAATTAAAGCCGCCGCTGATACTTACGATTTGTTAGCGCAATCGACCCGTAATGTCATGCTGACAATTGCTACGCAACTTGGGCCGGTCTTAAAAGCAACAATTGATTACATGAAAGAAATGGGGGGCGAAACATCAATATTAGGCCCACTATTTAAAACAGTTTTTCAAACAATTGCAATAGCTATTGTTGACGTATCTTATGTGCTAGGTAGGCTTAATAAACAACTAGAATTTACGGCGTTAATTTTTAAAAGTTTTATCCCATCAATTCCCGATTCTGCATTTGAAAATGCAAATAGTAAAAAAGAAATAGACGACATTATTGCGCGGCAAAATAGAGATGCCGTTTACGCGCAAATAATGGGAGAAAGTCAATACGGTAATTCTATTGATGCACTTTCATTAAAAAAACCTGCGACAACTACCGGCAATGTCGGCAGACAAGTTACCGATGCCGGAGAAAAAGAAAGACAACGAAAAACCGATGCCGCCGCCAAAGAAGCACAGCGATTAGCAGAAAAAGCAGAACGCGAAAGATTGCGTGCGTTAGAAAAATATTTTAATGAACTGCAACGCCTTGACAAAATTTTGTTAGATGTAGAAGGCAAAGAAAATAATGCCTTTACAGACTCTATCAAGCGACTTGAAAATGAGGAAAAAGCAATAAAAATTAAAAATGACCTTTTAAAAATTGACAGCGACAATAAAAATTTACGTTCTGAAGATATGCAATTAGTTAAAGATTTGTATCTGACTGAACAAAAAAGATTAGAAAACATAAAAGAAATTGAAAGCAATAATCTTTTTTCACTTACAACAAAACAATATTTAGTAGCACAAGAAAACGCATTAGCTGATGCAACCCAACGCAGTTTAGCCGCACAAAACCAAGCGGTTAAAGCACAACGTGAAGGTTCATTTGGCGAAGGCTTTATGAAAGAAGGTTCGCGTTTCTTCCGCGATATGCCAACAGACTTAGAAAACGGGGCAAAGGCTTTTGGTTCTGTAATGGGCAACATGGAAAGCGCCCTAGATAGTTTTGTACGAACCGGCAAGCTATCGTTTAAAAGTTTAGCCCGTAGCATCATTCAAGATTTAATTGCCATGCAGTTAAAGGCATCAGCTACATCTATATTCAGAATGTTGTTAGGCCCAATGATGGGCTACAACCAAGCGACAAGTTATGCGGCTACTGCTGATGCGGGATGGCTTCAGTTTGCCGATGGGGGTAGCCCCCCTGTAGGCAAGGCAAGTATCGTAGGTGAACGCGGGCCTGAACTGTTTGTGCCGCGCAACGCAGGGACAATTATCCCCAACCACGCATTAGGCGGCATGGGAGGCACTACCAACGTGACTAACAACTACATTAACGCCATTGATACTAAATCGTTTGAAGAACGCCTGTACGGGTCTTCTAACGCGATATGGGCGGCAAATCAATATGCAGGGAAAAGCCTTGCGGTGAACAGGGGTCGCGCATGAGTTTTCAAACAATCTTTGACATCCAACAATCAATGACGGTTAACAACCGCCGCATGGTTGGACAACAGGTCGCCCGTAGCGGCTACATCACCGTGGCGCAGTATTTAACTGCCGTGCCTTGGGTGTTTACGGTGTCGCCCCATGCTTACCTTTACTACCCGCAAGTACGCGATGTAATTCAAGCTATTGACAACAAAGACAGGCAATTAGCAGAATCAATTAGCTTTGCAAGTACAAACCTTTCATGGTTTACCACTAACCGCGGAACGGCTACGGTGTCGGTTTTAAACGGCGCACCCGCGGCAAACACGCAAACTCTTGCACTAACAAGCAACGGCACGTTTAAAGCCGGTGACTTTTTGCAAGTGGGCGGGTATGTGTACAAGGTAACGGCAGATAGCGCCGGTGCTTCTGTCGGCATCCATCGCCCCCTAATTGGTTCGCCCGCATCAGGCACAAGCCTTATCTTGGGTTCTGCCTGTACGTTTAGCGTAGTAGCCGAAGTTTGCCCTACCTACACGCTTAATCCAATGACAAGCGGCGCGTTTGTGCAATGGGATGCGCCATTTGTGTTTAGGGAATACATCACATGACAACCATTAACGCCGTAACAGGCTCACAAATCAATCATGCGGAGTTTGTAAAGCTAACCGTTGGCAATGCCGCTACGGTATACACGTTTTGCAATGCCGCCGCGCCTATCACCGTGGGCGGCATTACGTTTACAAACCTTGGCGCATTGCTTAATGTTGGCGATGTTCAGCGAGATATTAAAGCTACATCGGATGACATGACAATTGCGTTAACAGGCATCGACCCTACAAACGTGGGCATCATTTTAGGTAGCGATATTAAAGGTTCGTTGGTGGAAGTGTGGCGCGGGTTCTTTGATTCAAACAATCAAATTATTACAACGCCAACGACACAATTTTTTAAACGCTACCAAGGCATCATAAATAGCGTATCAATCACAGAAGATTTTAATTCGCAAATGCGAACACGCATTGCGACTTGTTCAATTGCCTGTTCATCGATGCGCCGCATATTAGAAAACAGATTGTCGGGTATTAAAACTAACACTAACAATTGGCAGTTTATTTATCCCGCTGACACATCAATGAATCGGGTTAGCGAAATTTCAAACCAATACTTTGATTTTGGCTCGCCCCCAATGACGCAAACACAAGCAAGTGAAACGACCACGATTGATACCGGTGGTGGTGGTGGTGGCGGCGATGGCGGTGCGCCGGATTAAAAATATGATAAGACAAGCAACAAGATATGACATACCAAGATTGTTAGAAATTGTGGAGGCTTACGCTTATGAAAATCCTATTAAAAAACTTGGTCAATCGTGCAACCACTTTCCTCGCTATGTTGAAGAATTATTGTTTAGCATCATTCAAGGCCGTGGGTTTATCTATATCGACTCGAATATGCGCGGCGCGATTGTGGCTTATAAAAGTTCTAACATTTGGTCGCCCAAAGTAAAAGAGTTAAACGAACTATTGTGGTGGGTTGAACCCGAACATCGCAATGGCACGGTTGGCGGTAGGCTTTGGAAAGCGTTTGATGAACGCGCAAAGGAAATGCTAAAAGCGGGCGATGTAGATTTTGTTTGCACTTCAATTTCTGCTAACGGCCCGTTGATTGATTACACGCGCAGGGGATACAAATCCCTTAGTGCAACTTTTGTCAGGGAATAAAAATGGTAACAACTCTTATTGCTTATGTTGCGGTTGAATTAGGCATAAGTTATGTTGCGGCAACCTTTGTTGTTAATTTTGCAGTATCGCTAATTGTTACCCGCATTTTTGCTGAAAATCCTGAAACACAGCAAGACATGGGCGTAAGGCAACAAGTACCGCCAAGCGCAGTAAACGCTATTCCTATTGTTTACGGCGATGCCTACATGGGCGGTACATTTATTGATGCAGTTCTGACAACCGACCAAAAAACAATGTACTATGTTTTGGCTATTTCAAGCATTAGCCCTAATGGTCAATTTACATTTGATACCGCTGATATGTATTACGGCGACAGAAAAATTGGCTTTGGTCAAAAGGGAACACTTCAAACTGCAAGCGTTTTTAATGGTGGTACTGGCTACATTGTTGGGGAAATTTTAACTATTACTGGCGGTTCTGCTTCATCGCCCGCAACTGTAATTGTTACATCGATAGGTGCTACTGGTAATATTACAGGCGTAAATGTAAATACGGTTGGTAGTTATACATCTGCGCCATTAAATCCTGCATATCCAGTTGCGGGAACTGGAAGCGATGCTTCATTTACATTAAATTTTAGCGAAAATACTAATGTTGTTGTTTCTTTAACTGATGAAGCGGCAAATTTAGATACAAAAATTTACGGCAATCTTTACATAAATCTTTATACATCCGATACAACAGGAACAATAGTTTCTGCAAATTTTGCGGATGCGCCTACTGTAGTTATGGGTGGTTCTGATATTGCCGTTGCACAAAGATGGGTTTCAACTACGCCCGCGCCTAGAAAAATGAATGGTTTGGCATTTGCAATCGTTAAGTTGGTTTACAACCGTGATGCCGGTACTACGCAACTGTCGCCAATCACATTTAAAGTTAAGCACGCATTAAATGGCACGGGCGTGGCAAAGGCCGGTGACGTTTGGTATGACTACATGACCAACGATATTTATGGCGGCGCTGTCGGTGCGTCTTTTGTAGATTCAGCAAGCGCAACCGCGCTTAACGTATATGGCGACCAAACAATAACTTTTACAAATAGTAGCGGTAGCCCCTCTACCCAAGCACGCTACAGAATCAACGGCGTATTAGATGCAGGGCAATCAGTTTTGTCTAATGTTGATCGCATCATGTCAGCTTGCGATTCATGGTTAACCTACAACGCCGCATTGGGTCAATGGTCGGTTGTCATTAACAAAGCCGAATCTACGTCTTATGCGTTTAACGATAACAACATCATTGGCGAAATTCGCGTTAGTGCAAGTGATTTAACAAGTTCAATCAATCAAGTTGAAGCACGCTTCCCGTTTAAGAGCAACCGCGACCAAGCTAATTTTGTCAACATTGAAACGCCTGTTGGTTTGCTGTACCCCAATGAACCGGTTAACAAATATTCAATAACCTATGACATGGTTAACGATTCGGTGCAAACGCATTACCTTGCAAACCGTTTGCTTGAACAAGCCCGCGAAGATTTAATTGTAGGATTTAACACAACCTATTACGGCATACAAGTTGACGCGGGTAATGTAGTCAGCGTAACTAATAGCGATTACGGTTGGAACGCCAAGCTATTTCGCGTGATGAAAGTAAACGAAGCCTCATTACCCGATGGCAGTTTGGGCGCAAGGTTGGAACTAAGCGAGTACAACGCGCAAGTTTATGACGATCAACCGATAACCCAATTTGCACCCGTTCCAAATTCAGGCTTGGCATCAGTTAGTTATTTTTCTCCGCTGTCAGCGCCAATTGTTACAGGCTTCCCAAGCGCAACTATTCCTTATATTGACATTCAAATATTTGTGCCAACAACGGGGCGAGTAACTTTTGCTAATTTGTTTTGGACTACAAGCGCAACGCCAACGGCAACAGATTGGAAATTAGTTTCTAGCGCATCAACAACTAATGGGCAACCCGTTACCAATAATACCTATTACACATTTGCCAACATTACGCTAAACACGGGTACTTATTACTTTGCTTACATGGTTGGCAATGATGTTACAAGTTCAATATTAAGCTCAACAAGCGCGGCATTAGTTTGGAATCCCGTAGCGGGCGCAGGGCCAACGGGGGCTACCGGCCCTACTGGTACAAGTGTTACAGGGCCTACAGGAAGTTTAGGCCCTACAGGGCCTACAGGAACAGCGACAACAGGCCCAACTGGACAAGCGGGCTTGCAAGTAGCCCGACCCGCAGTTTATCAATGGGCATTATCAACGCCTAGCATTTCAGGTTCATCTACATATACATGGGCAAGCGGCGCATACACCGCGCCTAGTGGATGGTCAACGACCATTACCGCCGCACCAAGTGCAGGGTATATTTTGTATACGGCGACTGCAACAGTTACAGACATTGCAACTGCTACAAGCACGGCGTTTAGTTGGACAACCGCAAGCATTGTTGTTTCAGGATATGCAGGTACTAACGGCGCAACAGGGCCTACGGGCGGCGCGGGCGTAACTGGCCCTACTGGTGGTTCAGGTGCATCAGCAAGAATTATATTTGCGCGAATAGCAAACAATCCGACACCGGTATCAGGTACGGTAACAGTAGCGGGCGATAACGCACCGACAGGCGCTCAAGGTAGCGCAGTATGGGGCGCATCTTTTAACGTAACTTGGTATACAAACGACCCTAACCCATCTAGCAATGATTCGCTATATCAGGCAGACGGCATTTATAACGGTTCTACAACTTCTTGGTCAACGCCTTACATTTCAGCATTAAAAGTTGGCGCGTTATCTGCGGTTTCTACTAATACAGGAAGTTTGACAGTTAGCGGAACATTTCAGGCTAATACCGCGGCAATCAGCGGTACAACCATGACGGGTTCGGGCGGTGTACTTTACGCATCAGGAAACTTTGCGTTTGGTGACAGTACAACAAATATTGCGTTTAATGGTTCGCAAATGAGCCTTAACGGTAATGTTGTTGCTACTGCAAACATCAATAGCAATGCCGTTACAAATTCAAATAGTGCCTACACGGGCGGCGGCATCAGCATTTCAAAAGATGCGGCAGTAGAAACTACCGTGCAATCAGTTATTTTAACTTGTAGTGGCGCACGGGTGTATGTTGCAACATCAGGTCGTATTGAACTTGGCTATAACACCGTTGACAATGTTTATGAAGATGTTATTGCGGTTTTGTATATTGATAGCCTTGCATTAGATTTTGCTTGGAATTCAATGAATTTTTCTTTTAGCGGAATCCCTGCGGCGGGAACATATACATTTAGCGTAAAAGTTCATGTGGCTTCTACTTATTTAAGCGGTTCTAATGGCATTGCATCTAGCCGTTCAATGTTTGTTATGGAAACAAAACGATGACATACACAATTTACAAAACTGCAACTGGCGAAATTTTGCGTATTGTTATTTGCAATGACCCTGAACAACAAATTGCCGATGGCGAAGCGTACATAAAAGGCGAGTTTTCAGATATTGATTACATTATTTCTAATGGGCAAGCGATTGCCAAACCTACGCCTATTTTTGATGCCAATGCCGCCGCTATGCAAATTCGGATTAAACGCAACAAATTATTAGCGGCTTGCGATTGGACACAAATAAATGATGTTCCCGCGGCAACTAGCCAAAAATGGGCAACTTATAGGCAAGAATTAAGAGATATTACACAACAACAAACTTTTCCCGTAAATGTTGTATTTCCCGTTGCCCCTATTTAAATAAACGGCTAAAATTTATAAAATACAATACACCATAACCGCAAGAATTGCGGATGTTCTAACTAAGTTTAGGGAACGCTATGGCTATCTTTAATAAAAATACGCTTGCACAAGTAAGCGGATTTGATAACCCAATTCTTGCGGGCGAATTGGTATGGTCGCAACAAACCTATTGGAATCTTACATTCCAAAGCAACCCATCTACAAGCACCCCTGTTAACTTAACAGGCGCAACAATCAACGCACAAATTGTTCGCCGCGAATTGTCAAACATCATTGATACGCGCAACGGGTTAACTTTTGACATTACAGATTACGAGCCGCCCCCTGCCGCAATTCCTTTAACTGTTACAAACATTGTTGCGCTTAATGGAACTTGCACATTGGTAATTGATGCGGCTGCTTGGGGACTAATGAGCAATGACATTGAACTAGAAATTGACGCGAGTAACACCGTTGGTTATTCGGGAAGGGTCAAAGTTTCTTTGCCCGCATCAGGCACAACGCCCGCTGATGATTTAATTATTTTTTTACTATTTTTAGTTCGCTCTGATGGGGTAATCGTTTTATGACATCAATAAAAGTACAACCCGCAAGCAACGTAACTGTAGTTGTTGACCGCGGCGTTTCAGGCGCAACAGGGCCAACCGGCCCGCAAGGTGGCGGGCCTACAGGTTCAACAGGGCCAACAGGCGCTATTGGCTCAACAGGCCCAACCGGTGCAACTGGTTCTGCGGGTACATCAATTACAGGCCCTACCGGTTCTAGCGGCCCAACAGGGCCTACAGGCGCGGCAAGTAACATTGCAGGGCCAACCGGCGCAACCGGTAATGTCGGCCCAACTGGTGCAACTGGTGCGCCATCTAGCGTGGTCGGCCCTACTGGTGCTACAGGGCCAACAGGCGCACAGGGTACGCAAGGAATTCAAGGGCCAACTGGCCCGCAAGGTGTGCAAGGTATTCAGGGTGTGCAAGGCGTTGCAGGGCCTACAGGTGAGCAAGGCATACAAGGCATACAAGGTATTCAAGGCCCGACCGGTGCAAATGGCAACAATGGTAATGTGGGCGCAACAGGCCCAACAGGTGCAACAGGTTCGGCAAGTACGGTTGCAGGGCCAACTGGTGCTAATGGTGCTAATGGTGCAACAGGCCCTACTGGTGCAGAAGGCGCGGCAAGCACAGTAGCAGGGCCAACTGGTTCTGTCGGCCCTACAGGGCCGCAAGGAACGCAAGGAATTCAAGGCGTAGCAGGGCCAACCGGCGAACAAGGTACACAAGGCATACAAGGTATTCAGGGCATACAAGGCGTTGCAGGGCCAACTGGTACGCAAGGCGCACAAGGTGTACAAGGCCCAACAGGTACTACAGGCAATACAGGCGCATCAGGGCCAACAGGCCCAACAGGTAACACCGGCCCGCAAGGTACATCTATTACTTTAAAAGGTGAAGTAGCCAACGTAGGCGACTTACCTACTGTCGGCAATCAACCCAACGATGCCTACATTGTTACAAGCGAAGGTAACTTGTATGTTTGGAATGGCACGGCTTGGTTTGATGCCGGTCAAATTGTTGGCCCACAAGGGCCGACAGGCGCACAAGGCGTAACAGGCCCTACCGGTGCTGTTGGTTCAACGGGTAGCGTAGGCGCTACAGGCCCAACAGGTACGCAAGGCATTCAAGGTAATGTAGGGCCAACTGGCCCACAAGGTATTCAAGGCGACCAAGGCGTTCAAGGAATTCAAGGCATACAAGGTGCAACAGGCCCAACAGGGGCGCAGGGAATACAGGGCGCGATAGGGCCAACAGGCGCACAAGGCGACCAAGGTATTCAAGGTGTAGTAGGCCCAACAGGGCCAACGGGCGCACAGGGTATTCAAGGCATTACAGGCCCTACTGGTTCGCAAGGTGTACAAGGCCCAACCGGTGCTAATGGTGCTGATTCAACTGTTGCAGGGCCAACGGGCGCGCAAGGTATTCAAGGCATACAGGGTGTCGCAGGGCCAACCGGTTCGCAAGGTGTACAGGGCATACAAGGTGTTCAAGGAATACAAGGCGTAACTGGCCCTACCGGTACAACAGGCGGTAGGACTTATGAAGTAACAAATAGCCTATCAAACGCCTATGTCATTGACGGCGCAAATAATCCAACGCTAAATTTATTGCGCGGCTTTACCTATTTGCTAAATGTTAATGCAAGTGGTCATCCATTTTGGATACAAACAGTATCGGGCGCGTACAGTTCGGGCAATGTATATAACACCGGCGTAACAAACAACGGTAGTGCTGTTGGTTTAATTACGTTTGCAGTACCTTATAACGCGCCAAGCACTTTGTATTATGTTTGCCAATACCATTCTTTAATGCAAGGTGTTATTAGTATTAGCGATGTTGGCCCAACAGGGCCTACTGGTGCAACTGGAACTGTAGTTTATGGCGTACTTGTTCCAAACCTAGATACAGCAACAAGCAATTTGTCTATTACGGCGGGCTACAACGCATCCGCGGTTGGGCCAATCACCGTTAACACGGGCGTGACAGTAACAATCCCAACCGGTCAACGATGGGTCATTCTTTAATTAAAGGAAATCAAAATGACAGTAATTATCAATGGAAGCAATACGCCCACAGCCGGAACGGTTGCGGTCGGTGATGGTACAACTATTAACTTTACTGCGGCGGGTCAAGCGGGCCAAGTTTTAACAAGCAATGGCGCGAGCGTTCCAACATGGACAACAAACGGTGCGGGTACAGTTACAAGCGCATCTGTTGTTTCTGCAAACGGTTTTGCGGGTACGGTAGCAACAGATTCTACAACCCCTGCGATTACCATAACCACAAGTATCACGGGCGTTCTTAAAGGTAACGGTTCAGCAATATCTGCGGCTACTGCGGGAACGGATTACATTGCACCCCCAAGCGGCACGGCATTGTTAAAAGCAAATTCAGGCGGTGCATTGGATAATGCCGTTGCGGGAACAGATTATGTTGCCCCAAGTGGTGCATTAGGTACGCCATCTAGTGGCACATTAAGTTCTTGTACCGTTGACGGTACTAATGCCGTTGGTTTTAAAAACATTCCTCAAAACGCACAAACTAGCAGTTACACATTGGTTTTGTCAGATGCGGGCAAACACATATATCGAGGTACGGGTAGTTCCGCTACTTGGACAATTCCCGCTAATAGTTCTGTTGCCTTTCCAGTTGGTACGGCAATTACATTTATTAACATGACTGCAACTGCCGTTAGCATCGCTATTACATCCGACACAATGTATTTAAGTTCTACGGGTACTACGGGTACTCGCACTTTAGCCTTTTACGGTTCTGCTACTGCAATAAAAATTACATCAGTAGATTGGCTTATTTCAGGGAGTGGATTGACATGAGTGGCGCATTACAAGCAGTATTTCAAAACCAAAGAAGTTTTAACAACCAACCTAATACGGTTAATTATTTAGTTGTTGCGGGCGGCGGGGCTTGTGGTCAAGATACAACTGGTGGAGGCGGTGCGGGCGGCTTTAGGTCGGGTACTTCTTTTTCTATTTCATCTTCTTTTACAGTAACCGTTGGCGGTGGCGGCGGCTATACTGGTGTGGCGGGTTCTAATTCTGTTTTTTCTTCAATAACATCTGCGGGAGGCGCACCATCAGTAGAAGGTGGGTCAGGGATAACAGGTATAAATGGTGGTTCGGGTGGTGGTGCTTCTTATGCTCACACAAATTCTTTTGGTTTAGGTAATACACCCGCTACATCCCCATCTCAAGGTAATAATGGCGGCACAAGTAGCGGAGGTTATCCTTACAATTGTGGCGGTGGAGGCGGGGCTAGCGGTGTAGGCGGTAATGGTACTAGTGGTGGCACTACTGGCGGCGCGGGTGGTGCTGGTTCTGCTAACCCAATTGTAGGTTCAACAAGAGGTCAATTAAGTGGTGGAATTTATTATTTAGCGGGCGGTGGTGGTGGTGGCGCATACGGGTCTTTAAACCATACTGGTGGCGCGGGTGGTCTTGGTGGTGGTGGCGCAGGGGGTGGATTAGGCAATAATGGACAAGGGCAAAACGCAACTGCAAATACTGGCGGCGGTGGTGGTGGTTGGGGTGCGGGTGGAGGCGGGCCAGGATTTGGCGGCTCAGGTATTGTTATTATTTCTTACCCATCATCATTTAGTGATTTAACAAATATTGATGGTGGTTTAACATATACAAAAACAACTGCTAGTGGAAACACTATTTATACATTTACTGCGGGTACAGGAATAGTTACTGTTTAATCTTATGGCACATTACGCATTTTTAGATACAAACAACATCGTTACCGAAGTTATTACTGGTAAAGATGAAGGCGAGGGCGGCATTGATTGGGAACAACACTACGGTGAGTTTCGTGGTCAACCTTGCAAACGCACAAGTTACAACACTTATGGCGGTGTTCATAGAAATGGCGGTACACCAATACGCAAGAATTACGCGGGCATTGGTTACACATACGATGCAATCCGTGATGCGTTTATTGCGCCCAAGCCATTTGCAAGTTGGTTGTTAAACGAAACATCTTGTCATTGGGAAGCACCAACGCCAACACCAACTGACGGAAAAGTTTATTCATGGAATGAAGAACAATTAGCGTGGGTTGAACGAACTTAACACAATACAAAACATGACAAGAAAATTAAAGATAGCAGTTTACGCAATCAGCAAAAACGAAGAAGAATTTGTAAATCGTTTTTGCGATTCTGCTACAGATGCCGATATTATCTTGATTGCCGATACTGGTTCTACTGACAGAACTGTAGAACTTGCAATAGAAAACGGCGCAGTAGTTCACGACATTTGCGTTAGCCCGTGGCGATTTGATAAAGCGCGTGATACCGCTTTAGCGTTGCTACCGCGTGACATTGACGTATGTATTTCGTTAGACCTTGATGAAGTAATGATGGACGGTTGGCGCGAAGAAATTGAACGGGTATGGCAAGAAAGCACAACGCGCTTACGATACAAATTTGATTGGGGTTGCGGCATCAGTTTCTTCTATGAAAAGATACATCACCGTCACGGCTACCATTGGCATCACCCCGTGCATGAGTACCCGCGCCCTGATGGACGCATCACAGAAATTTACGCGCATACCGATATGCTTTTGGTTACGCACTTGCCCGACAATACAAAGTCACGCGGTCAATATATGCCGCTACTTGACCTTGCGGTTAAAGAAGACCCTAGATGTCCTCGCAATGCGTTTTATCGGTCACGCGAACTAACCTTTTATGCTAGATGGCAAGAAGCCATTACAGCCTTAAATGACTACCTTGCAATGCCTGAAGCCACTTGGCAAAATGAACGGTGTTATGCCATGCGTTTGTTAGGTAAAGCACATGACGAATTAGGGCAATCGGTAGAAGCGCACAAGTGGTATCGCTTGGCAATAGCTGAAGCGCCTAACACCCGCGAACCGTGGTGCGAATTGGCGATGTTCTGCTACCGCCGTAGCCTTTGGGTTGAATGTTATTCCGCGGCAAAATCTGCGCTTGAAATAAAAGATAAACAATTGGTGTACACAATGAACCCTGATGTTTGGGGCGCACAACCTTGGGATTTGGCAAGCATTTCCGCTTGGAATTTAGGGCTAACTAATGAGGCAACCACACATTTAAAAGAAGCCATAAAATTAGACCCTAACGATCAAAGACTACGCAACAATTTGCAGTTTATGAATCCTGATTTCACAACATTTGATAGCGTTGAAACTGTACAAATCTCAAACTAACCATTTGATAAATTTATGACCGAAATTGAAGCAAGGCTAAACAGCCACGAAGAAATTTGTACCCTACGGTATGAAATGCTTTGTGCGCGTATTAAACGCTTAGAAGGTATTTTGATTAAGGCTTGTGGCGCAATGTTGCTTGGCATGACCGGCGTTATTTATTCATCGCTAACGCTTTTAAAGTAAAAGGTAAGGCTTGCAATGGTCACGGCTAAAAAAACAGCTACAAAGGCCATAAAAGCCCCTGCAAAGGTAGCGCCCGTTAAGCGGGCTACATCGCGCACGCAAGTAAACGTCACCGTTGCCCCAACCGTTCCTGCCCAATCTGCGCCCAAAAAAGATGAATCTGCATTGGGCAAAGTGATTGGCCTCATCGAATGGGTCGATAACCCGTTTAAATTGTTCACGGTCATTTTGTTATCGGCGTTGTGTTTTTCCGGATACTTTGCTTGGGATAGCCGCCAAGTAATTTTGCACGCCATTACCACGCAAGACAAAATGCCGCAACTTGCAAAGCAAGAAGATTTAATACCGCCCGCCAAGTCATTGCTAAAAGATGTTGACGGTTTAGTGCTACTGGTTCACAAAGCAAACTTAGCAAGCAATTCGCGCACGACTGTATTAGCGTTAAATGCTGACGGTACGCGAGAAAAGGCAATAGAAGGCACGGTTACATCCCTGTTTAACGCATCTGCCGACCGCAATGCCGCAATGGTTGCGATGCTAAACGGCGAAGTGCTATGCGAAGACTTTAACCCGTCAAGCAAAGTAGGCGAATGGGGCGTAAAGGCGGGCGTAAAGTTTATGTGCCGCGGTTCTATCCCGCCGGATATGGGCAAATTTGCCGGTTACGTTGCCATCGGATTCAAAGACAAAGTAGAAGACATTGCCGCGCTTAAAACGAGAATTAACTTAGCCGCTACGGACATGGCAGATGAATGAAATGGCTCATACTTTTATTTGTATTGGTGATTGCCGGTGCGGTCGCCAAAGATGGCTGTTATGTGCGCGAGTTCTACGGCATTGGCTACACGGTACATGACCCAACAGAACGCTATTTAAAAATGATGGCGTGGTTAAAAGTTAACGCGCCCTACTGCAAACAAACCGACTATGTATTGATGTTCAACAATTTGGCGCATTGGGCGGGTACTGCTGACAACCTAACTTTGCGCGAGGCAATCATTAAAGGATATTCAGAGGCCAAGAAATGATTATTTTAGACAAGTGGTATCCCGTTGTGATGCCTAAAAATGAAATAAGAACTATTGCTTTTGAAAAGGCCGTAGAAAAAGTGCAAGAAGAATACAGGCAAGCATTAAACGCGCACAAGGTGTCGTTAAAGAAATACGAATATGACGTTGAACTTTATAACAAGCGCGGTAGAGATAACACGATTGAATTAAAAATGTTTGGCGACCGTAGGCGATTTCAAATCTTTGTATAAGGAAAATCATGGCAGATTTTTTACCCGCATTTGAGCAAATGATTAAAGACGAAGGCGGCTATGTATTGCATGAAGTTCAAGGCGATACAGGCGGCGCAACCTACGCGGGCATTGCGCGAAACAAAAACCCGCATTGGCTAGGTTGGCCTTACATTGACCGCAAAGAAATGGGCGGTGCTTTAACCGGTTTAGTGCGCGACTTTTACAAGCAAGAATTTTGGGACAAGATGCGCGGCGATGAAATACGCGAACAGGACATTGCCAACAGCATATTTAACTTTGGCGTTAACGCGGGAATGTCAATGGGCATTAAGTTAGCCCAATTAGTGGTTGGTGCTACGCCTGATGGCGGCATTGGCCCTAAAACTGTTGAACTGCTAAACAACCAAAACCCAAGCGACTTTCGCAAATCCTACGCGCTGACAAAAATTGCTAGGTATGCTGAAATTTGCAATAAGAACCGCACACAATCAAAGTTTTTATTGGGTTGGATTAACCGAACAATGGCGGGGTTGAAATGATGAATTTATTAAACATGGGTAGCATTATTGAATCGGTAGGTAAGATAGCGGGCGACCTAATTACAACCGACAAAGAACGGTTGGAAATGGAACTTGAAAGCCGCAAGCTAGATTTGGAAGAAAAGCGGTTAGACCAAGCGGGCGACATGGCGCAAATTAGCGTCAATAAAGAAGAAGCTAAGAACCAAAACTTGTTTGTAAGTGGTTGGCGACCCGCGGTAGGTTGGATTGGTGCAACCGCCCTAGCCTACCAATTTTTGCTTTACCCGCTAATGGGTTGGGGTTGGAAATGGGGTCAGGCATCGGGCTTGATACCGGCAGACTTGTCGCCCCCGCCGCTGTTAGATGCCGAACAACTTTGGGTCATGCTGTCGGGCATTTTGGGTATTGCCGGTATGCGTAGCTTTGAAAAGTCAAAAGGCGTTGCCGCTAAATAGCCGCGCCAAGCGAACGAATACGCTGTTGGTATGCTTGTGTATGCCTAGCCCTGACAACGGTGTCAATGGCCTTTAGCATGGGTTCGTTGGCCTCTTTAAGTTCCCGTAGTAATGTCATGCGTTCCCGTGCCGGTCGCGCACCGGCTTGCGCTGTCTTTTCAGCAATGTTTTCGTAACCATCTTGCCAAGTTTCTAACGACTCAAAGTATGCGTGCGGTGTATCTTTGTTTGGCACAAACAAGGGAAATTGCGTGGCAAGTATTTCGGGTTGTCTTTCCACAACCGTTTCTTCTATGACCATTGGGTCAATTGTTTGTTCGGGTATTGCAACCTTGCTAGGCGCAACCAAATCTAGCGGGTTAGCGGGTTTAGCAACCGGTGCGGGTAATTGACTTTCTACAAAATCTTGCGCTTCTTCACTTGTAATTAGGCCGCGCAATACATCGGGAAACGCATCGCGTAAAGCAAACCCACGCGCACGCATTTGCATCATGCGCTTGGGGTACATTGACCACGGGCCTTGTTTGCCCCACAAACCTGCCCGCTTTGCGTCATCGATGCCAAACTTAACCGTAACGGCCTTGCGCCCTTTGCGCCGCGCAACGCATACAGCTATGGGGTTTGGCGTTCCCTCACCCTCAAAGTATTCTTCTACATCTTCACAGACGTTTGAGGCTTGTACAAGGGCCATTGCCGCATCGCCGTAAATGCTAGGTTTACCATTGATGACCGCTATATTTTGCAAGGCTTGCAGGGGCGCTAAACCTATTTCACAACCCCATTGCACGCAAACTAATACATCTTCAGGCTTGCCTTGAAACTGTTTAGGAATCATTGACGAACTTGCCAACATTTCGCTAAAGGAAATGGCCTCCGACAGCGTGGTCGGGGCAAAGGATTTGTTAGTGCTTAACTGCATTGTCGGCCTCATCGTTATCTAATTCTTCTGCAATGGTTGCAATAACCAAAGTGGCGATGGCCTCAACTGCCGCTACAGCTACTTCACGCGGCATTTCGGGCGATGCTTCCATCATTGTTTGAACCGCCATTTGGTAAGCGGCTTGAATTCTTGTTTGATTCATGCTGATAACTCCTTAATGCTAATGTTTGATTGGCGAACTGAATATGCTTTGCGTGCGGGCATTAGTTTTTCCGGCGCATCTTTGTAATTTCGCATGGGCCAAGCAATAATCATTTGCCCTGCCCTTGCTTTTTCAGCATCACCAAGCATTTGCTTTAGCTTCATTTCTGCATCGTCAATCGCCGACTCGCAAGCCGCAATCACTAACTTTTTGTCTAAAATTGTTTGTGCCAATTCAATAGCTTTGCCATTTAGTTCTATTTCTTCTTTGTGCGCCGTTGGAAACAGGCGGTTTACTTCTGCGCTTGTTGTCGGTGCGTACCAATCTAGTTCGCCCGTTGCGCTGTACTTGTCTAACTTGCTTTGAAATTCAAGCACGGCCTTAGTAATGGCTTTTTGGGTTTCGTAATGAACCGCAAACAGGAACACGCGCAATTGCATACCCGAATACAGTACGCAAACAGCGCCCCATTGATGGCCTGTCACAAGCATTTGCCCTTGCAATTGAATTGGGCCGCGGGCAAGGTCGGGCGTATCTTCAGGGTAGGCTTTAGTTAGCTTGGCCTCTAAAACCCCCGTGCCGCGCAAAACAATGCTTTCTTGACCAACGACATAAATGCCCTTGGCAGGGTCGCTAACAATGGTTTGGCCCTCGCCCTCGCCTATCCCGTCCAATGAGCATTGAAGGGGCAAGCAAGCGTGCGTATAGGCTTGCCGTATGTCGGTGTCAAACATTTTGATGCCCAACCTTTTTGCTGACTCAGCCAAAATGACCGGCTCAAGGGTATTCCCCCACGACATCGCTTCATTGCCAATGTCGGGGCGTTCTAAACCATCAATGGCATTAAAGCTGTATTGAAGTTCATCATTGGGGCTTGAATATTTTGAGTAGCCCATCAAAGCCGGTAAGCGGCTTGCGCTCATTGACTTATCGTTTGTTAATTTTCCCGCCATCTTGTCCCCCTCAATCAGCTAGGGCGTAAACGCGCACGATGCGGGCATGGGCTTCTTTGTGCGAAGCCTCGCAATGCCCAATCTTGCGAAATTGCTTGGTTCTAAATACTGCCCCTAGAACCGATGGATGGACACCGCTAGGCACTTGTAAGTGTTTGCGGATGTCGTTAATTGACACTTCACCGTGCCTTTTGGCTATCTGCATGGCAAGGGAACGGCAATGTTCTAGGAATTCAGAATCCCTAACTTCAAACATATCTAGCTGTTGATCGCGTAATTGTTGGCCTAAAGTTGGGTTAAACATGGGTAGCCTCTTTAGGTGTTTTAGCCCGCTTGACGGTGCTTTTGGCTTCTTCATTGGCAATAACTTCTGCCAAAGGCATCCAACCGAACTTGCGCCAAGTGCATTGAATGTCGGTAAGTGCCGCGGGTTTGTACTCGCATCCCTGCGCGAGTGATTTTGTCGGGAATGTGATTTTCTGCATTTCAGGCAAACAGAAAAACAGACAAACATACAATCAGAATTGATGCCCCGAAGCCAAAAGCTACCCCTAGTTTTTCGACCCTAGTTTCGCTTTCTGACCGATGGTGCAAATTGGCTTGGCAATCTGCAAATACATCGTAAGATGTGATGCCCTGATGTTGAACCTTTTTAGGCTTTTCTAGCCCTAAATTGGTCA
>Ga0181348_1000126_pt1 | contig 28867 bp, 34 predicted proteins | sample Su13VDMM110DN_FD_130092 | JGI IMG/M metagenome (GOLD analysis project Ga0181348, IMG submission 130092) | Freshwater viral communities from Lake Michigan, USA - Su13.VD.MM110.D.N | ecosystem: Environmental > Aquatic > Freshwater > Lake | place: USA: Michigan | collected 2013-07-16
TGAGGTCGGCTTTAAGGTTATCGATAATTTCCTCTGAACCTTGAATTATCTGAATGTCGCCCTTATCGTCTTCAATTACAAGACACGGTATATTACGAATAGAATGTTTCCGAAACCATGGAATATCATCAGGATTTGATGAATCTTTAAACACAGGAGTGATACCCATTCTAGTTAATCTTGCCTTGAGAACATGACACGGTCCGCATGTTTTTGATGTTGCTACTATTTTTTCCATAAATTGTGTTGTTCTACTTTATAATTGTGTTCAACGAGTTCCATAATATTAACAATTCTTGATATACATCCATTATTTTTCGCAAGAGCACTCTCATGAAAGTGGCCGCAATAATGTTTTTTCGGCTTTGTTAAATTAATAAGTTTATCTATTGTAGCGCGTTCTTCAACGCACTCCGACCACAACGATTCATCTATATCAGAGTAGTGTTTGATCCCTGTCTTATCTGTTGGTCCAATCCAGCTAGGAGCTGTATGAGTAATAAGTACATCGCATTGCTCGACCTTACTCTCGTCTAACACGAGCACTTCATTAGGCCACCATGACTTATGAATAGTGCGACTTTTTCTATCGATACTTACAGCACCTCCAACGAACAGAAAGTGTTCACCGTTAATATTCATTAGAGTATAATCAGGTAGCAATTTGAGATTACTTAAGTTATGCGATCCATCGAAGTAGGCTGGGTCATCGTGATTACCTCTAATTGCATACATCACAATGTTGCGCTCAGCTAACATATCGTTAATAACTTGCAGTGAACCAACCTCTAACTTTTTAATACCTCTAAAGCCGATACCTACATCACCTACATGGCATATAACTGCATCACTACAGTTAATACGTTCAAGGTAGTTAAATAAGGTTGACCACTCGCCGTGCGTGTCGCCAAGGACAAGCAGTAAATTTGTTTTAACTGTCTCCATCTTTATTATTATAATGTAGTTCGTTAACTACACGTATTCTTGCTAAAGTTTTTCACTGCACTACGCGCGCCATTAGGTTGAAAGCGTGATTTATTCTCATTCCACACACTATGAGAAAGGATCTCAATTTCGCCACCAACTTTACCAGTATACACCATACGACCTTTCGGCCGAGTATCTGGTTGCTGAAATGCGCAAATTCGACATACAGTTAGCGATAGCTCTAAACGAGCTTCTTCAATTTTATTTCCACAGTTACAGTACATATTTTTTTAAATTGTGTTATTTTCGTAAGCCCATTGCATTATTTCATAATGGAATTCTTTCTCTGATAGATTTTGCTTAACCTGTATAAGAGCTATAGGCTCTACACCTTTAGTCTCGCAATACACTTCTATCTTATTCATCTGAGCATCAAGTTTAAATCGATACTTACCAATAATACTCTCGTATTCTTTCATCTTGTTTATTCGCCGTGTAAAAAATAATATTTAGGTTCAATATAATCGCTCTGCAAAAAGAGATTAATTAAGAAACTTTTTTGCAACTCGTTCATAGGAGAGGCCTGCAATTTACTAGCCGCATCAGTAATATATCTTATGACATCATTAAATATAGCAACTTTTTTCTCAGTATCAACTGTATAGATATAATCATACACTACACCTTTTTGCTCTGAATCATTTACGTCAACGGTAGATATTAATCTTACAAGTCTCATTACAACTTATTATAACGAAGTTCATTATAAGCAACCAGATGTAAGTTTTGCCGCATAAAACTCAACAACCTTCGTCATTGCCGCATAAAAGTCTTGCTGCGCATTAATCGATCTAATATCATTATAGTTTGTTTCGAGCATGTAGCATAGATCGTGACCTGGTCGATCCGCCACAAATTCAATATATTCCTCTTGTTTATATTCTGGAAACTTATCCTCAATAATACCAACAATAACATTAATAAGCTCTAAGTTAGTTAATCTCTCTACACCTGGAATATTGTACACCCACTCTTGATAGTCGTTAAACGCTACTTCAATAATTGCTTTAGCGTGGTCTTTTACATAAATCCACTCTCTAACATTATTTCCTTGACCATAAACTGGTATTTTGTTACCTGCAATAATGCTACGTAAAATGGTAGGAATAAACTTCTCATCAAATTGTCTTTCACCATAATTATTACAGCAACGCGTAACAGTGATATCTAGATTGTATGTGTTTCTATATGATAATGCAATTAGATCAGAAGATGCTTTAGAAGAGGAATAAGGCGAACGCGGATCGAGATGAGTATCTTCATTGAAGGGCTTATCTGCGATCGACGTTAAGTGGCCATATACTTCATCAGTAGATACATGAACAAACTTAGCGCCAGGTGCAAATTGTCGCAACCCTTCAAGTAATACTGCTGTACCAACAACATTCGTCTCTACAAATGACATCGGTGTAGTAATTGAACGATCTACATGAGATTGTGCAGCAAGATGAAGAATATGAGTAGGTTTAAACGACTTAATAATACTATGAACAGTACCCTCTTTCGCGATATCCGCTACAAAATGAACCAATCGATCGTCATAAGCCACATTTTCTGTGTTAGAGCCAATAGATAGATTATCGATATTTGCAATAGCTTCAATATCTCCTCGATTAAGTAGCTCTTCAATTACATGAGAACCAATAAATCCAAATCCTCCTGTTACAATTATTCTTTTTTTATACATTAGCTTAGTCCTATTATACGTGTCGTTCTGTGTTCAATCGCCTCTATTAAGTTAGCGCATTCTAGTAAGTCTTGATGAGTGCCGCAGTCAAACCAAAATCCGTCAAGCGGTTTAATCTTTACATTCTCAATGTTATTTAAGTTCCTTATTAAGTCAACAATTTCTAGTTCGCCACGAGCTGATGGTGTTAGTTCCTTAGCGAGCCTTACAGCTTCGTTAGTAAAGGAGTATAACCCTACAACAGCATTTGTTGACACAAATTCTTTTGGTTTCTCGACAATCCTTTTGAGTCGACCATCTTCTACATCTACAACACCATATGCAGTAGGGTCCTTCACCTGATATGTAAATATAGTGTTTGGTTCAGAACTAATCGGAGCGTTTAAGATAAACACATTGTCACCAAGTATTAAGACAACATCACTATCACCTATAAACTTCTCTCCAATAATAAACGCCTCCGGTAAACCATTCGGCTCAGATTGTATCGTGTAAGATAAATTTAACCCATACTGACTACCGTCTTTAAGTTGTGATTGAAAAAGCCTGCATTGCGTCTCATCTGCAGTAATAATTAGTATATCAATAATACCCATATCCTTCAGTGTCTGAAGAGGGTAGTATATCATAGGCTTATTATATACCGGTAGTAATTGCTTACTAATACAGTGTGTTAAAGGGTAGAGACGAGTACCCTTACCTCCTGCGAGGACAATACCTTTTGTCATTATGCTTGTGATATAGTTGATAATGCTTCGTTAAGAGCAGATTCTTCTGTTTGCAGATAAAATTCTGGAAACAGTTTATTGAGCTTGTCTATAGATAGTATGCAGTTTGACCTACCTGCTTTTGTATTGATATCCTCTACACTATCAACGAATACTTTCTCGCTTGCGTTGATTAGATCGTAATTATCAAGTTTTCGTACAATAGCCTTTGTTGATTGCGGCTTAGTATTAACAAAGTTAAGAGGACCTATATTATTAACATAGACTTCTTTATCGATAATGTATTGAATAAAGCTACACACATCAGGTAGATATGTTTTTGAGTTTACTAAATTAAGAAGTGTATCATACTTAATCAACTTACTCAGATAATTACGGTCACTTAGATACGGTGTAAAAGGCATTCTGACTCTAAGTGTTAAACCTGTAGTAGTTAAAATCTCGTAAAGATGCTTTGTTTTCGAATAGAAAGAAGATGCGCTACTATAAAAACCGAAATCAGGTACATCTCCCTCTGTATACAGTTTCTCATATCCGTTGTATATACAGCCAGAAGAGATATGAATATAATTTACATCAAGCGCTTTGCATGATTCCGCAATCTTAAGAGGTACAAATACATTAAGTAGTGAACACTCTTCCTTTCTATCTTCACACTCATCGACATTCGGTCTACCCGTAAAGCCAGAACAATTAACAACATACTTAATATTATTATTAGCAATATATTTTCTCAATATACCTTGATCGTGATAGTCTAACTCGTCACGCGATTTAAAATGAATACTACACCTTTGTAAGAGCCTGTTAATTTCACTACCAACATAGCCTTTACCTATAATTAAAACATTTAACATAAAACAATTATAACTATAATTCAAAAAAATCAACTCATAAATTTTCCCTTATATAATCAATAATATCATTATAATTACATTCGGTATTTTCTGAAATTGCATACTCTATTTGCTCTTTAAATAACACAGACATTTCAGCTAGCTCTTCATCATCAATATCAAGCTCAAGCAATGACGAGATATCATCAACTGTGTCTTGTATTTTTTCGATATAACTCTCTAATTTCTTTAAAACTACTTCTTTTTTCATTTACAGCTATTTAGTCTGTAATGCTCGAGTATATTAATAATATCAGTTTTTAAATAATTAAAATGGTATGGTACGATTTTATCGGCCTTTAGATAGAAGGATACGAGCTTTCTACACTTCTTACCTGTGATAAGCTCGTGCATATATGCATAGAGAGATAATTGAAGTGCATAAACAGTAAACTGACTATACATTATATGAGACACAGGATCTAATAGATATTCATCATATTTGTTCTCAAACTTAAACTCTTTGTTTGTTTTAAAGTCTGCGACCGTAAATGTATCGCCATGATCATAAATCAGATCTGATGTACCTGCTATTTTATACTCGTGATTATGTAGCATATACTCTGTATAGACTTTATTGAACTTACTAATAGTTTCTGCACACACATTTTCGTACGTACTATACAACCATCCATAGGAACTATCAGCTATACCTTCACCGATGTAATCTTCAAGCGTTTCGTGGATTTTAGTACCTCTCTCGTTCGCATTATCGTTTTGCTGCTTCCATATATTAAGTATAAACTCTTTTGATACACCTTCCCGCTTTGCGACTCTCTCTGCATGATAATCAGAATCAAATGGCTTTACATACTTACCTAGTAGTGTAGTTACAGAAATATACTTCTCATCTGTAATTACATTAGTATAGGTATGCGAATCTTTGTCAAATTTAACCATCTAAGAATATTATAGCGTTAAAATGCAAAAGATCAATAAATAATGTTATGCCGAAAATTTCCGAACTACCAATCGCACAGCCTCTCTCGGGGAGTAACACTATCGTTGTTGTACAGGGCGGGACAACCGTGCGTAGTGCTGTTAGTTCAATTTCAACGTATATTGTCAATAATTCACTAAGCGCATATGCTAGAACAAACTCCCTAAGTGCATATGCTACTAATAATTCATTAAGTGCATATGCTGCTCTTAGTGCCAAAAATACATTCACTGGTACGCAAACATTTGCTACAAGCGCGATCAACATAGGCAGTTTACCGATTAGCGCAACACGCGCTGATAGCTTTTTTGTCGGTAAGAATGCTGGTAGTGGTGCTACAGGTGCAAATAATTCTAATTTCTTAGGTAATGGTGCTGGTAATCTTGCTACAAATGCAGGTGGTTCCAATTTCATAGGGTATAAAGCTGGTCATAGTGCTTCAAGTGCAAATAGTTCCAATTTCTTAGGGTTTTATGCTGGTAATGGTGCTACAACTGCATTTAATTCTAATTTCTTAGGTGAGAGTGCTGGTCTTAGTGCTACAGGTGCGTCTAATTCAAATTTCTTAGGTAATGGTGCTGGTAATGGTGCTACAGGTGCGTCTAATTCAAATTTCTTAGGTTATAATGCTGGTAATTTTGCTACAAGTGCAACTAATTCCAATTTCTTAGGGACGAATGCTGGTGATAGTGCTACAACTGCAACTAATTCCAATTTCTTAGGATATAATGCTGGTCTTAATGCTACAACTGCAAATAATTCCAATTTCTTAGGGCGGAATGCTGGTGATGGTGCTTACACTGCAAGTTTTTCCAATTTCTTAGGATATAAAGCTGGTAAGAATGCTGAATTTGCAAATGACTCTAATTTCTTTGGTCAGTTAGCTGGTTATGGTGCTACATATGGAAGTAATTCCAATTTTTTAGGTAAACGCGCTGGTCATAGTGCTTCAAGTGTAAATAATTCTAATTTCTTAGGGTATAAAGCTGGTGATGGTGCTACAAGTGCAAATAGTTCTAATTTCTTAGGATCTTATGCTGGTCTTAATGCTACAACTGCAGCTAATTCCAATTTCTTAGGTAAACGCGCTGGTCATAGTGCTACAAGTGCAAGTTTTTCCAATTTCTTAGGATATAAAGCTGGCGATGGAGCTACAAGTGCAAATAGTTCTAATTTCTTAGGATATAAAGCTGGTCTTAGTGCTACAAGTGCAAATAGTTCTAATTTCTTAGGGCGGAATGCTGGTAGTAGTGCGACAAATGCGAATAATTCTATTTTTATAGGGCTTAATGCTGGTAGTAGTGCGACAAATGCAAATAATTCTATCTTTATTGGTTCTAATTCTGGAGCATCTTTATCTGGTTGTATTGCTTTAGGCACTGGTGCTGTCCCTACCGCACGTAATCAATTTGTTCTTGGATCATCGTCAGTTCCGCTATCAACAACAGCCGATGGTTCTTTGGTTGTAAATGTAAACGGTGTCCTTAAAAAGATAGCTTTGCTTTCTGTCTAATTCAGACTAAATCTTGAGATGAAAGAAATATTTTTTGTTGGTGGTCTACCAAGATCTGGTAGCACACTACTCATGAACTTATTGGCACAGAATGAAAATGTATTCTGTACCCCTACTTCTGGATTACCAAATTTATTAAACAGTATTAAGGTTTCTTGGTCTAACATACTGGAACACCGTGCTGATAAAAATGCTTCTGCTGACGAAAATTTGAAAAGAATACTCAATACGATTCTTTATAATTATCACAACACCGATAAACCATTTATCTTTGATAAATCGAGAGCATGGGGTCATAATATAGAGATGATCGAAGCGATAACAGGTAAAAAAGTTAAAATTATCGCTCCTGTAAGAGATATAAAAGATGTTTTAGCTTCTTTCGAGTCTTTATACAGAAAAGGTTCGTATAAATTTCCACCTCAAGGTCCGATGCCTCAATGTGTGACAACTCAAGGTAGGGTTCAACACTGGGGTAGCTTAGAAGGTGAAGTCGGAGCAGCATATGCAATTCTAAAAGATGCATTTTTAAGAGGTTATAGCGATAGGTTTCTTTTGATTGATTACGATTACCTTACACACAATCCAAAATATGTTATGGATAGAGTTTGGGAATTTTTGGATATTCCTAAAATTGAACACGATTTTAATAATATAGTCAATAAAACACCAGAGGACGATACAGTATATAATTACATCGATTTACATACAATAAAAAATTCTATCATACCTTCAATATCTAAAGCAAATGAGATTTTGGGAGAAGATATATGTAAAACATTAAAAGGCTATGAGTTTTGGAAAGAGTAGACATATCATCACGTCTAACTATAAATATCATATATGTCAATCTTAACTGATAACAAAATTCTTTCCGCTGCTCCTGTAACTCCTGAAATGAGACAACAGAGACTCAAAGCTGTCGCAAATAACATTGTAAACATAACCCGCGATACATTTAATAATTTAGTTCATGTACAGCGTAGAGGTATTGATCTTGTATGGGCAAACGATAGCTTTACTCCTCAAGAAATCCTAAATGAGCTTGGAGATCAAGCACCAGCTATCTTTGCAATGCATAAAGAGCTATCCGAGTTTATTACTGATGTTGCTACTGTTAATAATGTTCAAGTTGATCTCAAACAACCTACACACAACTTTACAGTAGTAGATAATAATATTATTGTAGGAGATAGACTTTAATAGTACTCTCCATATATGTCTGTATTGTTAACAGACATATCAAATACTTCATCCTTAGATATTGCGTTTATATTACCTGGATATGACTTAGCAGGTGATGCTGAGACACCAGGTATAGTAGACGATATAATACCTGAGAAAGCATTGTCGTAAACTTGCTGATTTTGCTTCTCGAGAGGCGCGCCAGGTTCGAATGAGTACATAAATCTCTTAGCACGTAATCTATAAACATAGTGACCAAGTACTGGGTTAAGTGTAGCTACATCTTGGTCAGTTCTCTCTGTAACTTCATAGATTTTCGCTCCTCTACCATTAGGTCTATCACATCCTAACGGCCATACCTCGATCAAATCACCAGACTTTGGTTCGACAGATTGACCTGTAGATGTATACACGTCTTGTGCTGAATAACGTGCTGTACTAAAGTCATAGCCACCTGTTTCGAGTGTTAATGAATCAATGTTAGCAGGAAAATTAAATCCTGGTGTAGCTGATTGAGCTTGTACATAAGAGCGATACGCTTCATAGCTAGATAAAGCACCAGTCTGTGTACGAATATAAAAGTCTCTGTTTGCTATTTCATCTTCGAATGTTTGTATATGCACAAACCCTGTAAACTCATCATCAGGTGCAAAACCAAACTTAGAGAGCTTAATTGCACCATCTGTTAGCTCAATATACATCATGAGTGGAACAGGTCCATAAAATACGGCTGTAGGTTGCGAGCCATAAAAGGTATCGCACGCTGAAAGACTAAAAGAGTGAATATAGTAATTAACTGGAATACCAAAGTTGTTTATGAGGTCTTTAAAAGCCATATCATAAACTAACTGCTCACCCATTAGATTTGCAGGGTTAAATAATTGACCGCAATTTGGGTTTGCGACTGCGGCAAACACACTATCAATAGTGCACTCAGATCTTGATGTATTACAGCCCATATAAGTTATTTAGTTGTTACCTTACCATACTGCTGTCCATCTTGACCGATATACATTTCTACAGTAGAAGAAGAATTACCTAGATGCTTGGTTTCTCCAGGTTGAAAAGTTATATTATAAGATTTAAGTAAGTTTAGTAATACTTGACCTGATATATTACCTGTTGGAATATCGTAACGAGGTTTATATTCCTTTCTAACGGTATTAATATTTTTTCTCATGTGCATACGATCATAAGACTTGCCGTTAATACCTGATTTAAGGGATACTAGTCCACTATGCAGTGCGTTTTCCTTCTTTGCATATTCAAGTAGGTAGTACTCTTTAAAACTCGTCATATCTATATTTATACAAAACGGGCTTGGTTATACAACCAAGCCCGTCTCTTAATTCCTTGTCTTAATTAAAATTATTGCTCAAAAAGAGAACCGCCTACTTTAAGCTTACCAACTTTGTTGCTTTTGCCCATGTTAGGTTGCTTAGCATTAACAAGCGCGTGACCATAGTCACCGTCGTTACCTACTTTGTCTGTGTATGCAGAGCTAGCACCGCCGGATTGAACTTTAAGAGTCCCAACTTTGTTGTTCTTACCCATGTCGACTTGTTTAGCATTGACAAGAGTGTGACCAAGTTCTTCTTCGTCTTCATCACCGAAGTCATCAGCATTAAAGTCGTCATCTGCATTTTCGTCTTCCATGTCGAAGTCACCTTCGTCGCCGAGGTCTTCTTCACCACCTTCAAGAACACTCATAAGAACATCGTGAAGCTTTTGTGCAGTTGCGCGGTCAAGTGTGAATGTAACTTCACCTTCACTAGCAATATCAACATCAACATCACCTTCATCGTCAATGCCGAGAGCATCGAGTTCTTCAGCTTCGCCCATTTCACCACCCATTTCAGGAGCACCTGGGGTCATAACATTTTCGTAGAGTCTATCAAACAAAGATTTTTTTCTCATAAAATTATTTATACTTCTTTCTGCCATTTTTTGTGATTCTGTTGTCAGTTTTTTCTTCTTAGTTTTTGATCCATCTTTTTTGACGGTATCATAATCAGGCTGAGATAAAACATCGATATCATATAGATTATCACTATCATCCTCAGAGTCGCGTCTATCAACCACTTTCTTAACATATCCTTCTGTATCATCAGGGCCTCCTTTAATGAGAGGCGCTTCACCGATTTCACCAGGTTTAACCTTATTATTGTGTTTAATCTTACTCTTCATTTGATTGAGAGATTCACTATATATTTGACCGATTTTAAAAAAGTCGCTTTTAGACATAAGTATATTTATACCTTTATGGCCAAAAAGACAGACAAAACAGAGTTTTACCTCGGAAATCCAAATTTACCTGCTGCAGATGCAGTTATTAGCTACGAGCCATGGATGATAAAGGAGATAAAAAAAGCGAAAGAAAACATCTTATATTTCGCAGAATCCTTCTTCTTTATTGTTAATCTAGATAGAGGTAGAGAGAAAATTAAACTACACTCATGCCAAAAACGAGCTGTACGTAAGATGCGTGATAATAGATTCTTTATTCTTTTAGCATCTCGACAGATCGGTAAAGCACTGGCACTAGATACACCAATACCGACGCCTAGTGGATGGACGACGATGGGTGAATTAAAAGATGGTGATAAAGTTTATGGGCTGAATGGCAAGCCGTGCAATGTTGTTAAGGCTCATGATACACTATACAATAGAGAGTGTTATAAGATTACTTTTGATAATGGTGATGAAATTGTAGCTGATAGCGAACATTTATGGTTTACGCAGACGCGAGATGATAGAAGGCATAATATACCTGGGAGTGTAAAAACAACAAGAGATATACTTGAGACTCTCAACACATATGGAAATGAACCAAATCATAGAATTCCAACGTGCATTACAGGTGTAGATGGTGTGTATAAAGATCTTCCTATATCTCCTTATGTTTTAGGTCTATGGTTAGGGGATGGAGCATCAGCTAGCGGAAGTATTACAGTTGGATCGAGAGATATAACAGAGATAGTAGAGAGACTTCAATCAGACAAGCAATTTAATAAACTTATCGTAAAAGAATATAGGACAAAAGTTTTCACACTGAGACCAACCGTACAGACAGAGGTCAAATCTAAAAGCTTATCAGCTATACTAAAACAATCTAATTTAATAAACAATAAACATATACCACAGGAATATTTGCAATCAAGTAGAGAGCAAAGACTGGAATTGTTGCAAGGTTTAGTAGACAGTGATGGATATGTATCTAAAACAGGTGTTTGTCAGTTTTACAATACGAATAAGACTCTTGTTACCCAAGTAAGACAGTTAGTAGAGAGTCTAGGCTACAAAGTTACAGAGAAAGAGTATATACCGAAGCTTAATGGTGTAGAGTGCGCTCCAGCAAAATCGATAACATTTACACCAATAGAGGATGTGTGTTATCTCAGCTTTAAGAAGCCGCGTATAAAGCACAGAGATAAGCAAAACAATACCAAGTTGCGAGCTCAATGGCATTATATTAAAAATGTCGAACTAATTCAATCGCAACCGGTACGATGTATAACTGTAGATAGTGATGATAGCCTATTCCTTGCAGGTAAGCACTATATACCAACACACAATAGCACGATGATGACCATATATGTTCTCTGGCAAGCGTGTTTTTGTGATGATCAACGAATACTTCTTGTAGCTAACAAAGAGGCTACTGCTATTGAGATCTTTCAACGTGTGCGACTAGCATTCGAAGAATTACCTGTTTGGTTGAAACCGGGTGTTAAAGAATACGGTAAGACTTCAATGACACTAGATAATGGTAGTCGTATAGGTATATCAACTACAACAGGATCTGCAGCTAGGGGCCAGTCTGTGAATGTTGTTGTTATTGACGAGATGGGTCACATTGAACCTCACCTTATGGATGAATTTTGGAAATCCGTCTTCCCGATTATCTCATCATCAAAGAAATCAAAGATATTTGTGTGTTCTACAGCAAATGGCACTGATAACTTATTTTATAAGTTATATGATGGAGCTGAGAAGGGTGAGAATGGCTGGGCTCATGATAAAATTCTATGGAATGAGGTACCTGGTAGAGATGAGAAATGGGCTGAGACTACGAAAAAGACTCTTGGATCAGCAGAAGACTGGGAGCAGGAGTTTAATTGCCAATTCCTCTCATCTGGAGAGTCCTCTATAGATCAGGCATTATTTGCAGATATGGCTCAAAAATGCTCAATTGCGCCTATTATATTAGATGAAGGACATTATAAAATATGGGAAGAGCCAGATGCATCTAAGGTTTATATCGCTGGTGTTGATATTTCTGAAGGTGTAGGTCTCGACGCTAGCGTCATACAGCTATTTGATATAACTGACCTTAGAGATATTAAACAAGTAGCTGTATACCATAATAGAAATATTCCTCCTCTCGAATTTTCTAATAAGCTCCATACTATACTTAAGAACTGGGGATCGCCTCTAGCTTTGATTGAGCGTAATAACTGCGGAGCTCAAGTTGTTGATAGACTTGCATTTGACCTTGGCTATACAAAGGTAGTTTCACATGGAGCTAAAGTTGCTGGACGCGCAAAGCCTCAAATGGGTATGATTGCTCACACCAATACCAAATCGATGGGTGTACGTAACATGAGATACTTTGTTAACGAGCTCAGAACTGTAACTTTCAGAGATATTGAGACACTCAAAGAGTTTAAAGACTTTGTTAGATATCCTAACGGTGTATGGAGAGCAAAATCGGGCTATAATGATGACAGAGTAATGTCATCAATGTGGGCCTTGTTTGTTCTCGAGAAAGAGATTACAGAGCGATACTTCGAAATAGTTGAAGTTGATGAACACGGTAAACCATCAGCGTTACTACCTATTGATTATGGCGTTGCTCTATTTGAAGATCCTACCTCTATCTATAATGACTTTGAAGTAGTGGGTGAGAACAACACATTTCTATCACCAATTGTATTCGGTATGGGCGATTCTGATCAGGTTGCTGAAATGGAATGGTTGCAACAGGAAGGGTGGACTACTGTATAAATAAAAGAGATGATTAACACTCTTCCTCAATCTATATTAAACAAGTCACGAGTAGATAAGTTTTTACTCGTGTTCGATGTACCTCCTATCCTAAAGACTTTTTCAAAGACAATAAATAGTGAGGAAGATGGTAGATCAGTTAAACCTGATGCTGTTCAGTTCGCAGTGTTCGGTTCAATGGTACCTGAAATTACTGTACCAGCTGTAGAGAATAGATATGCTGGTAATACACTGTATATATCATCACACTCTAAGAATTCTTATCCTCCTGTTAATGTTAAGTTTACTATTGATAATGAGTACAATAACTACTGGGTAATTTATCAGTGGTTAAATCTATTACACGATCAACAAGAGGGTAGATATAACGCTGACAACATCCGGATAGATTCTAATTTTAATGATTATCAAACTGATATGACAATATATGGTTTGGATGAGTATAACAACAAGCGTATATCGTTTAAGTATACAAAAGCATTTCCTACATCAATTAATGCTATCGATTACAACTACCAAGAATCTGGTGAGATAGTAAGTGGTTTCACGTTTGTATACTCACAGATGCATGTAGATAAGCTAGCGTTTTAACGAAAAAGATTCTAAAGACGTATAAATAATTGTATATGTCAACTAGAACAATTTTATCTCCTGGTGTTGAAGTAAGGGAGCGCGATTTATCAATTGTAGCACCTAATAATGTAGGTACTGCTGTATTTGTAGCCGGATTTGCGAATCAAGGCCCGTCAGATGAAGTGCTTAAGATCACAACACGTGATGAACTTGAGTTAATCTACGGTACACCAACTAACTCTGCAGAGAGATACTTCTACCATACAATTAGAGAGCTTCTTAACTCTCCTTCTAACATTTATACATCAAGATTGCCATACGGCCTTGGAAGCGGTAATGGATTTGCAACAAAGTATTCTGCTCTTGTATATCCAGTCTCTACTGTTACATCTTCTACTAGTGCTACATCCAATACCCTTAGTGTTTCTGCAGGTACATATGTTTTAGGTTCACCTACACACATGGAACTTACTGACACTCAGTATCAGTCAATAATCGAGGGATCTGCATTTACATGGTCTGCTTCAGCAAGTACATCGTTCAGCAATCTAAGCGATCTTGGTAAAGCTGGTGTTGTTATTCTTAATAAATCACAAACAGCGATTAATGATCAGTTTGAAGGTTACTATATTGGTATTGGTGATAACTTCAACCTTAACCCTGGTACAACATTCAATAGTATCACTGGAGTTAATACACTTAACTCAAGCCTAACTTCTACAGCAACATACATACCTGTTCCAACTGGTACACTTCAGTTCCAACTTACTGCAGCAGTTAATGGTGCTTCGAACAGTATTTCGCAAGTGATGGAGAATCTTACAGATTATCAACCAAGCGAAACACAAGATGCTGACTTACTTAACATCGGTGTATTTAAACTTCGTAAATCACTTTTCTCAACTGAAGCATTCAAACTTGATTATGTTCTTGATGAAAAAGTAGTTGGTTCGATCGATTACTTCAAAACTATCAATGATGAAAAAGGTGGACCTGCTATTAGCTACTTCCTTGAAAGTACTGATGAAAATTCACGTAACACTACAGTTCTTGTTAATGATTTTATCTCTAACAGACTTGGTACATCTTCTTTAGGTGTAGATGGTGTTCCACTTAAAAAAGTTCGTGTGTTGACAAAATCGCTTATCGATAACAACAATCAGACGACTTCAGGTGTATCAACAAGCACACTTAACTCTCTTGTTGCTACTCTAGGTTTTGCTGATAACCTTTACCCGCTAGGTGCTTACACTGGTGTTGCAGCTAATACAAAAGATCTTGGAGATATTCCAACTAAGCTTGATCGTGCACTTGATTCGGTTCGTAATGATGATATCTATGAGTTAGACGTTGTTGTTGAAGCTGGCTTAGGTACAATCTACGCTGCTGCTTCTGGTGCTCAAACTGCATACTACGACGAGACTAACTATAACACAAACCTTGCTACTCAAGTATCTGGTCTAAGAACAACTGGTACACCTAGCAACGATGGTGTTACTCTTCGTAATAACTACATGACAATCTTCAACAAGTTTGCAAACTTCTGCTCACCTGGTTATGTCGGTGGTGGTCGTGGTGATTGTATCTTTATTGCGGATCCACTACGTCATATCTTCGTTACTGGTACTAACAATAAGATAGCAGCTAATAAGAACTCAATCTATCAGAGAGATATTTACTGGGCTCTGAGACACTTGTACTCTACTGCTAATACATCATATGCAGCTACTTATGCAAACTGGAGCAAGACATATGATCCAAGCTCTGGTCAACAAGTATGGGTACCGTTCTCCGGCTACGCTGCAGCTGCTTATGCACGTACTGATGCAGCTAGATTCCCATGGATTGCACCTGCTGGATTTACCAATGGTCTTGTAACTAATGTTCTTGAGCTTGCATCTACTCCTAATCAGAAGCAACGCGATGAGCTATACAAAACTAATATTAACCCTGTTGCATTCTTCCCAGCACAAGGTAATGTAATCTACGGTCAGAAGACACTCAATCGTAAGCCAAGTGCCTTCGATAGAATCAATGTTCGTAGATTGTTCCTTGCACTTGAAAGACCTTCTAAGAAACTATCTCAGTTCTTCGTATTCGAACCTAATACAACATTTACCCGTACACGACTTGTTAATGCTCTTGTGCCTATCTTTGATAGAGCTAAGAACACAGAAGGTGTATACGACTACTTGATTGTATGCGATGAAAGAAACAATACTCCGCAAGTTATTGATAATAACGAGCTAGTAGTTGATTTCTACATCAAGCCTGTACGTGCTAGCGAGTTTATTCTTCTTAACTTCATAGCTACTAGAACAGACACCAACTTCCAAGAAATTATTGGTGGATAATTTAACTAATCAATAAATATAATATATGGCAACTACTATTACAGACTTCTTTCAACGCGCTGCATCAAAGCAATTTGCTAGAGACTTTTTGTTTCGAATCAAGCAAGTTACTATCGCAGGACAAACCTTCGTAGGGAACGGTGATCTTGTTTATGCAAGATCTGGTTCTCTACCAGGTCGTAACATTGAAAACAAGCAGGCTAAATACTTTGGTCAAAACTTCAATGTACCCGGCGCTTCGACATATCCTAACTCTGAAGGCTATCAGATTGAATTCTATCATGATGAAGCTATCGAGTTACGTAAGAAGTTTGAAAGTGCTTCAAGAACAGTGTTTAACGATGCTACATCTACTGGTGAATATCAAATGCCAGGTAGAGAGAGTGTAATCGTTCTATCTGTTCTTAACAGACAGCTAGAAGAAACATCTACTATCACATTAATCGGTGCTTCAATAAGAAACATTAATCCTGTTGATTATAGTATCGCTGATGGTAACGGTGAGATTCTTAAGCTTACAGTTACTCTTTCGTATCACTTGTACGATCAATTCTAATTATAGTAAACATATAAATATAAAGCGCTACGATTATGTCGTAGCGCTTTTTTTGTAATAAATAAAATATATGGCATCACCAGTACAAAGCTTCATTAGTAAGTTCTCATCTGATAGAAACTTCTTCCTACCACTTCAGACGATGTGGACAGTTACAATATCAGATAGTGGCATTACTGGAGCGATTAATAGTGCATTATCTAAAGTAGATACATACAGTGGTTGGAGAGTTAATACTAGTGATCTATGGACAGATAAATCGCTTGGTAATATACTTGTTGCGCAGGAGGTTACAATACCTTCAGAGAACTATGAGGTATCTGAGATTATTGCAGATGGAGCTACAGGCGCATACATGGCAGGTTATGGTGTAACTAAACGTGCAGGGTTTTTATCTCGTAACCTCACTGTTAACTTTATCGAGACGCACTCAGATATTGAAGCTGCGCTGTTCAGGCCATGGACCATAGCTCTGAGTATAGATGGGCTTATTAACAGCGGATTGAAAGCGAAAGCCGTTAACATCACGCAGTACGGTAGGGATATGTCTAAACGAAAAGAGTATGTATTCTACGATGTATTTCCTACTAATACAGAAGGTGCGCAGTATAACTATACTAGTGATGACATTAAAGCTAAAACTGTTACATTCGGTTATAGAGATTATAAAGTGATACAATACTAATATGCATATTGTTAAATTGCCTCATTTAGGGGAACGTATAAAAATACCTATCATCACATTTGAGCAGGTGATGACAATATCTAGATTAATATATGATAATAATGATGAAGGGTTAGTAGACTATATCGAAGATATACTTAACCTAAAAGGCTTAAATAGTGTTGATAAGCTATTTGTTATACTTAAAGCTAGAGAGTTCTTTATAAGTGAAGAGTTAACACTATCATCTTCCACTTCTCAAGTAGCTATACCTGTATATAGGTTAATTGAAGCGCTTACATCAGTAGAGGATTACAGTAAGATGATTGTAGTAGATGATATTAAAATTATTGTTGATACTCCTAATGATATGATAGTTACTAACTCTATAGTTAGTGACATTCAAACAGTTATAAAGACTATTGAAGTAGGAGGTCAAGTAATACATTTCTCTAAGTTAGATGAAGAATCTAAAGATAAGATACTTTCCTTACTACCTCCATCTGTCTTCAGTGAAATAAAGCACTACTTATTGTACGAGGTCGGGCATATAGTTTTGTTTGATGGTACTCAATCTCTGAATGAGAAAATTGCACTAAATTTATTTACATCAGATGTCTTTAACTTTGCTAAGCTTCTTTTTAGTGAGTATAGTATTGATTCGTATAGAGAAATTATATTTCACCTGTCACGTAAAATTAGTGCCGATATCTTATTTAAATCTACTCTTATGGATGTAAAATTCTATCTTAAGGAGCTATCAAATGAGAATAAGTCTGGTGATGCTGGCAATTCGATACCATTGTAGTAAATACTTTTATGTCACAAGATATCTCTGATTTTATCTCAAAGCTAAATGCGGTTAATAATAATGTGAAGGTAGTTATTCCTTCTACAGGTGAAGTTGCTGAAATTAAACCTCTAAGCCTCAAGCACCAGAAAGATATTATCTCTTGCGTTGGTGATGGAGTCGCTGGACTTATTTCATTTACCCGATTAATTAACGGTATTATTACTCAAAATGAAGGAGTTAAAAATATTACTCAACATGACAAGTTAGCTATTATTACTACATTGCGAGTAAGCGCTCTCGGACCTAATTACAAAGCCAAAGATGATGTGATTGATATTAGCCTGCTACCTGAGAAGATCTCGAGCTATAAGTTTAAAACACCAGGTACAGACAGCTTTAGCTTTGAAGGTATTGGTGTCGATGTTAAAGTGCCCTCACTAGAGTGGGAGACTGAAGTTACTAAAAAGCTTGAAGATGAGGTAAAGCGTAATGGTGATAATAACTCTAGGAATATTGGTAGTATTTATACACACGAATTAATAAAACACATTAATAGTGTCACCCTCGGCCAGACAAAAGTCAACTTTAACGAGCTTAAGATGAGAGAATGTGTATCTGTCATAGAAGCTATTCCTCTCGCTCTAAACAAAAAAATTATTGATTTTATTGAAAAGCGAAGAACAGAAGAGAATGAGATGTTGACCATCAACGGTGTGACTATTGAAATTAGTCCTAGTTTCTTTGATGTTGACTAAATATTTATGTGGCTAAAAATTCCGCAGATGCAGTAAACATGTTTGAAGACCTTATGATAGGTCTTCAAGATATATTAACACGGCTTGAAATACCAGGAGGCTTTGATGACTCAGGTAGTGAGAAAAATCTTGTTAATAAGAATATAGTTCCTAGTAATACATCAACATTCAATAAGTTTCCAGCTGTAAAGAGTATTCTCAATAGCGATGAAAAAACTCGTGCTTATAATATAGGTTACCAATGGGCGCGGGCATTTTTTGATGTTCAAAAGATGAACAAGTCCGCTGAAGATACATCAAAACCATCGACTATACTATCAAAGGCAAAAGAGACTGTAAGTACTGGTAAACTAGCTACTGATAATATATCAGATGGTAAATCATCTGGCTTAGGCCTTGCAGCAGGTATTATAGGCGTCCTCGCAGCAGCATATGCAATATGGGAAATGTTTGGTGGTGAGGGAGGCTTTGTAATGAAGGCTGTAGCTAAGTTACCTAGTTTTCTCAAACTACTTAAAGGCACTGCTGGAAAGGTAGGCACGACTCTGTTAAAAAGAATCAAGTTTATTCCATTTATAGGCGCTTTAGCAGGATTTGTATTTGCTTTCATGCGCTTTCAAGAAGGTCAGTGGGTTAGAGGTACACTAGAAATTGTATCTGCAATTGCAGGTTTAACAGGCTTAGGACTACCTTTATCTTACATAATCGATGGCGCTCTGTTACTATATGATTTATCAGAAGAGAAGGGTAGTGAGACGGGGATGGGCGCTGCTATAGTTAAAGGTGGTAAGTATACTGTTAAAGCTATTACTAACGTATTAAAGAAGGTTATTACCAGTATAGGTCCTAAATTACTAAAAACATTAAAGTTTATACCGTTTATAGGCGGCGTTGCAGGCTTAGCGCTCTCATTTATGAGATTTCAGGAAGGTGAGTGGGTAGCGGGTATATTCGAATTCGTATCTGCTATATTAGACTTTATTCCAGGTGTAGGTAATATTGCGTCGTATATAATCGATGGTGGGTTGCTATTGTATGACCTATTCAAAACACCTGCAGATCCATCTGCTACGAGTGGTGGCAGCAGTTCAACGAAAACGTCTCGTTTCGAGTTTAGTTTTTCAAGTGGAATGAATTACATTAAGAAACTAATTGGCCCAAAATTGATGAAAGTACTACCGTATATACCTGTTATCGGTAATTTTATGGCAATATACGAAGGGGTAAAGCTAATTATGGCTGGTAATGTGGGAAGCGGTGTACGTAAGTTAATTCAAGGTATGTTTATATTCTTACCTCCTGGTCTGTCAGACCAGTTATTATTTGGTTATGATTGGTTAGTAAGTCTGTTTACAGAAGAATCAGAACAATCGTCTCTGAACTCGCAGCCAGCAAAGCCGTTCGGGGTAAGAATTAAAGAATATATACAGTCTAAGCTATCTAAGTTACCAGCTGTTATGCAAGATGCATTAAGGTTAATAGGCGTTCTTAGTGATGATGCACCTATAGAATATACAGAGCCTCAAAGCGTTGATGTTTCGAGCGAAGCAGTAAAAACTGCAACTACTGCAACTACGCCTCCTACAAGTACAGATAGAGGGGTGTCTAAATCTACTATTGCAGCTGCTCTTCTTATGTCGACACCTGTAGGTTTTATTTCAGGAATCTCGTTATTGGGAGCTAAAGCTATAAGATCTAAGATTAGTAATAATACTAATGAACAGTCTAAAGAAGCTGCTCCTGTAGAGGCTCCTAAGAAATCTCTACTTAACCCTGAGAGTACGCTTTCTAATATTAAAGCAGGTAATATTGATGTAAAGATTCAGACTAATGATATTAGTATTAGTCAGAATAAAATTCAGACTAATGCTATACTTACGCAGAATCAAATTCTAATGGAAGTGGTGGCTGTAGCTAGACAGCAATTAGATGTAACAAAAAAGAAGTCGAATGTTATAGTAGCTCCATCACAAGGAGCTCAAGCTAATGTAGCTAGCTTCTCTAATGAATCGTTTAATACAAGTACCCAGTCTAGTAGACAACGGTATAGTAGTTCACCGTATACACTATCTAATGCTTAAATAATATCAGATGAGTGAGTATAACGTAGCTAATAACAAAGAATACAAGTGGACATCTGTCAATGGGTCATATCTTGACGAGGTTCCACGTATATTTGCGAAATCATACCTTATTACAAAAAATGATGTAGTAAACTACGCACAAGCGTGGGTTGATAACATTGAGCAGACTGGTGGCGGAGGCGGAATAAAATACTATGAAAGACTGCATGATACTACTGGTGCAGAAACTGATAGATGGGTCTTTCCCTTCTTTAACGATGATGTAAGACAAATAACTACTTCGTGGGGAGACAGTTATGTTGGATCCACTAATGGAACGCAGTCTATGGGGTCTAATACAGCAGGAGCAGTGACAGAGCTTGCAAGTGTAATTAGTACTACGTTAGGTCAAGGCCAGTCGTTTCTTCAAGGAACTCCTGGAGCGTTATACGAGCCTCCTAAGTTCTTCAATTATGGTGACCTTGGTGAACAAGGAGCTACGGTAGAGTTTAGTTTAATAAATACACTGAACGACAATGATTATTCAAAAAACTATCAACTTATAAGTAGGTTGATAGAAATCAATAAGCTGAGCAGGTTAAGTGGTAATACAGCTGCTCCTGCAGCATTATGGGAGGTCACGATACCAGGTTATCGTAAGATTAAGTGGGCAGCAGCAGATGTAGGTATTAAACTTATAGGTCAGAGAAAAATGAAAGACCAGAAAATTATACCAGAAGGTTATAGAGTAAGTATATCATTTAAATCGCTCTATACAGAACCTCGTGAGTATAAATCACAATATACAGATCAATTATAATGAGTACAAGTCTAGGCAATTATCAAAACTCTATTCCAAGCTTGAGCGCGTTGGATCTAGTTAACTATGAGCGTATATTTAAAGTTTACGAAACCTCGAAAGATGATAAGTCATTTTATTTTTACAATATTCTTAAGAAGATAGAGATACCAGCTACTATTGATGACAGTGTCATAGAATACTATACAGTACGTGCTAATATGCCATTAACTACTATATCATATAAGATCTACGGTGATATCAGGCTGTGGTGGATTATATACTTAGTTAACAGGAAGGCGCTTGGTGAAGGAACATTTGTAGTAAAGGGCGGTACGCAATTATCTTATATTAAACCAGGTGTACTACCTATCGTGTTTCAACAAATAACAAACATTATTGTATACAATGGTAGGCACTACTAAGCTAAACGGTATATCGTACGACTACGAATATAAGATATCTAACAGCTCAGGAGAGTTGAGTATTGCAGATTCTGCTGTACAAAATCTTATATACAAGGAGGACTTATTTGATCCCTTTCCTGATGGTGCTATAGATATATCTAATCCGGATAATGTACTCGAAAAAGATTTGGTGTATAGAGGTGATGGATCAGATAAGCTTGAGATACTTCTCAAGCAGAAAGAAGGTTCATCAGGCAGTGAAATTCGAGGAACATTTACTATTATAGGCGAACAAAATTATATTGATGATGCAACACCATTGAAAAACCGTAAAATATACTTTTTCATGGATAGTGATGAAGCTATGCTTCTTCGTAAGTTTCCGTATGGTCGTTCGTATAGCGGTAAGCTTGGCGATATACTTAAAAATATCCTCGAAAAGGAATTCAACTTCGAAATTGAAAAGAATTTTTTTGAAGCTGGCGATTTTACATTAAGCAGTTTAAATTCGTTTGTACCGTCTATTAATTATAGATACCTTGATGTAATTTACTATCTACTGCAGTACTATTACTTTAAAGATGGTGAAGACCCTATTAAGGGTATATTGTCTAAGGAAAGATCTGGAAAGTATTCGTTAAAAACAATCAGTAAAGATTTTTTTGCAAAAAACAATGATCTTGTAAAGGAAGTATTCACAACGGGCGGAATCATAGGACCAAGCGGGTTCAAAGATAATCAAAACAATCCTGCTACTCCTAACAGCGCATTATATAACGAATACACTAATAACGTTACAAGTATTTCATTTGACTCTTTCACTCTTGATGAGTCCAACAATTTTTTTATGAACTCTAATGTCATAAGTTATGATGATATCTTAGGTACCTCTTATATTGACGAGGTGCGCATAAAAGATGTACGGAAGGCATGGGAGAAGAAATTCGTAGATCCTTTTAAACTAAAATACGGTAAGCCTGTTAAACATATGCCGATGACAAAAGAAAAACTTGAAGGCGAGTTTAAGACATATAGATTACCATATTCTCGTGAGCAGAATATAAATGTTGTTAAGGCTAACATGATAAATGATTTTATATTCCGTAATAATCAGATTACACTGACAGTTAATGGTGATATTAAGCGTCAGCCAGGTACTTTCATCGATATTGTGAAACAGAGAGATGAAAAGAGTAAAGGCGACACTAAAATATTGGGTCGATGGTTTGTAACCGGAGTCGAACATATAAAAATGGGAGCGACATATAGAAACACAATTAAAGCTGTGAAAACATTCGCAGGTCCAATGTATCCTGATAGTGATGATTAAGTTAACAAAAAAAGTCGAGAGATTAAGAGCGGTTCTTCTTACAAAGAAGCAATCAGAGGAGATTATTAAGAACATTAAAGATCTAGGCGACTACAGCGATGAAGATAAGACTCTTATGGAGAACTTTAAGAGGATCTATCACGCTGGAGTAAAACAGTTAAAGATTTTTGTTGATCGTCTAAGCGAGCTCGGTAAAACAGTAGATGAATATACAATCATTTACTATATAACACAGCTTAAAAACGGTCCACTTAAATCCTTCTTAAGCTCACTAGTCTCTGATAAGCCATACTGGAGTAATACACCAGACATCCTTGGCACGCAAGGTAATCTTAACAGGTCTATCACACAGACACCTATCGCTGATATTGGTAATACTGCTATACTCGATCCGAGCGTTGTTATACTAAACAAGGTTCCTGAGTTTGTGTTAGAAACATATAATGAGTTAACAGACAATGTCAATACAATCTATAAAGCTAATGTTCTCGGTAGTTTAATACTAGATAGTTCACTTCGAGGAGCTTCATCATCTGCTACCAACAATGACCCTCATGGATCATACATAGTTGCAGATACAACATCGTGGAATAATATTCAAGCTGCGTCTGAAAGAGTGTTTAACGAGGTTAAAACTGTGTTAGGTAATGAGACTTACAGGCTATACGAGTTTAACAAGCTTGTCAATTCTTTTAGTAAAGAAATAAATACGAACACATCAACTCAGTATGTTGTTCAGCGTTTATCAGAGTATCAGTCGTTAGGCGAAACTAAATCTGTAATATTAAGCACTGATTTAATTGGTAATGTATTCGAATATGACGAGTCTCGTAAATTTGAGCTTGAAATTAAAGGAGACTCTATGAATACTAAACTAAAGCTTCATACAGTACAAGGACAACTAGGTGATACCAGTAAGCCGAAAGAGGAGCCGATTACGAAAGGTTAGATGTCAACTATATCTGCGTCTATACTATCTGCTTTTCTTAGAAGCTCTTTCATAACTTCTTTTCTTGATATTAGAAATGCAGCGTTATCCTGAGTGTTAATTTTCTCTCTGGAGCTAATATCCATTTGCTTGACCTCTTTTACGGTCTTATTACGCTCGATAGATGTATATACCTTGTTTAGTGATTCGATAGATGCTGATGCAGCTTTGAGAAGCTCGGCTAGTGCTGTCACATCCTTCGCCTCAGGTGCTGAGCTAATATAATCCTGGACATTATCAATAATACCAAGTGTTTTATTGATAAGCTTACCTGATGTTGATATAATGTACTTTTCGAGATCCTCCTTCTGAAGTTCATCTTCTATTTGAGGTACCTTTCTTGATAACGCAGTTGTATCATTGAGCTGCGACAGGATATCATTTACTGCTTCATCGATTGAATCTTCCATATAAAATACTTATTGACTTCTATGTATTTATACGTATAATAATAGCATGGAAACAGAAAATACTTTAACAGAAACTGATAGTTTCGAGTACACAATGCGTTTCGATAACGCTATTATTCGCTGTGTAGATGCTAAAATTAAATTTAAGCGTACGAACCCTGATGCTAAGTTACCAACAAAAAATAACGATTCAGATACAGGTTTTGATGTATATAGCGTTGAATCGAAGAGTATCCCTGCGAGAGGAAGTGCTGTAGTTGATGTAGGTCTCGACTTTGCAGATATTACACCAGGTTTCTGGGTTCGTGTTGAAGGTAGAAGCGGTCTCGGCTTTAAGTATGGTATCGCTCCTCATCCAGGTATTATCGATTCAGGTTATCGCTCTAACGCAGGTATTAAATTGTATAATCTTACCGACAATGACTACGAAATTCAAAAAGGCGATAGGATTGCACAATTTGTTGTATATCGCAATTACATTGTTAGCATTTCTGAAGGAGATATAGTTGAGTCTGACCGCGGTGCAAATGGATTTGGTTCTTCTGGTAAATAATTATGAGTTTAGATCTTAGAGGTATTTGGTGTGAAAAGTATCGTCCTCAAACTCTACAGGGAGTTATTCTCCCTGATAGAGTTAGGGAGATCATTCAGGGTTTTGGTGAAGAGATTCCTAATCTATTGTTTGTAGGTAGTCCTGGTACAGGAAAAACTACTACTGCATTGGTAATTGTTAAGGAGGTACTAGATTGCGACTATCTATACATTAACGCCTCTGACGAGAATGGTATTGATACTATTCGTACAAAGGTATCGAATTTCGCTCAGACGAAATCGTTCGATGGTGGTATCAAAGTAGTTGTTCTTGATGAGTCTGACTTTCTTAGCTCGAATGCACAAGCTGCATTGCGTAATACTATGGAGTCGTACTCTAAGTATACTCGCTTTATTCTTACAGCGAACTATAAGCATAAGATTATTCCAGCTATTCAGTCACGATGCCAGCTATTAGATATTAAACCTACTCTCGATGATGGTGTTAGATTTGTGTACTCTATTCTCAAGAAAGAAGGTATTACTATAGCTGAGGATCAAAAGAAGAAGTTTGTCGAGCTAGTTAAGAGTAATTTCCCTGACTTGAGAAAGTGTATTAACGAGGTTCAGAAGAACTGTATCAGTGGTGAACTAGCTATTGAGAAGATTAATACTAGTAATGAGTTGCTTACTCGTATTTTTGATAGTATTACTAATAAACAGGTAATCGAGCTACGTAAGTATCTTATCGAAAATGAAGAGCAGTTCTATGGCGACTATGATACTCTTATGAAGGACTTCCTTAACTACATCTATGATAGAGTTATACCAGAAGGCAAAAAGAAAGAGATGATCGCAATTATTGCAGAACATCTCTATCGCGCTAGCTTCGTGAGTGATCACGAAATTAACTGTTTTGCGTGCTGGATAGCACTTGAAGGGTGTTAGGCTTGATTATAAGCGTTAGCTGCAGCTGTTCCTGCACCACCAAAAATTCCTGTTTTACCTGCTGCACGAGAAGCGCGTTGCTTAGACTCTAATCCACGTTTAACTAAGGATTGAATTTGACCGACTGTCATGTCTGCAATATCACCAATCTCCTGACTGATTCTTGGATTAGCTTGCTTCAAAGCTTCAAGTTGTTGTACCATCATATCGACAGATTTTGCAACTTCTTGCTTTCTTTTTTCAGCAGCTGCTTCTGCTTCACCAGTTTGGTAAAGGTTCTTAACGTTTTTACCTACTTGTTGTGCACCAGCAGTAGCGGCACGAGCTGCTCCTTGTGCAGCACCTTTTACAGCGGTAGCAGCACCTTGAACGGCGTTTTTAGCAGATGAAGCAGCATCTTGTGCAGCTCCTTTAACAGCTGTAGCAGCGCCTTGTACACCTTTTTGACCTGCTTTAAACAAGCTTTTTACTCCACCGAAAAGCTCTTCGATAACATCGAGCTCATACGGGGATGCGTTTTCAATAACGATTTCTAGTTGTCTAACAGTTAAGTTGGACAACTGCGACTTAAGCAATACAGAACTATATGCACTTTCAAGAAGTAGATTATCAGATTTTCTCATGTTATTATTTATATGTATCGTTACAGATTATTAGTTAAAACTTCGCTGTATGCTTCAGTCAGATTTTTTGCGTAATTTTTCTCTACAGGTCCTTTTGAATGTTTTAGTACAGTATTTTTCTTAGCAAGTTTACGCTCTGATTTATTTGAAGGATTCTCTTCATCTTCAACAAACTCTTCTGGCTTGATATTAACTCTGTCTTTACGCTTCATAGCGTTAGGAATAGGAGGAAGATTTTGACCATAAGTAACAGGTTCGCCAAGGCAGCATGGAATAGTTACATAATGCATATATCTACCACCACCAGTATCAACTGCAAGATCGAGATTTACTGTTAGCGATGCACCTGCATCACTGGCAGGATATCTTTGAGGAGCAGTATCTTTAATGTTAACTACTCTAATATGTAGACCAGTCTCAATCATCTGATCAATATGATCTTTAATGTTTTGACCTAGGCTTTTATAACTCTCATCATTCTTAAAATTTTTATTAAAAACAAACACATCACCAACTTGGAATCCACCACGTTGATATCTTCTCATATAAGACTCATATAAGGTAACGAACTTCTTACGACTTGTCATGAGAATATTTATGCTGGACGATAAATAAATATATGGAATTCGACAAACTAGTAGACGAGCTGCTAACAGAAGCATCAAAAGGATCAAGATGTACTAGAGCTACCAAAAAAGCTTCATCACCCCTTAAAAGTAAAAAGTATACTAAGTGTGTGAAGAACCCAGATGGTAAAGGTTACAAGCGAATCCACTGGGGTGACCCGAATATGAGAGTCAAAAAGTCTAATCCGAAGAGACGTAAGTCATTTAGAGCAAGACACAAGTGTTCAAGTGCTAAGCCTGGAACCCCACGCGCTGCTGCTTGTTCTGACTGGTAATAAGTAGTGTTAATCTATAAATATTGGAGTGATAAGTTTAAAACTTACAAATATTGCTCCTACTAAGCAGAAAGAGGCCTCGCTGGACCAAGGCTTTCTGTATAAAGATCTATTACTCGACTTAGAAAGTGGTTATACATACAATAATCAACTCAATACAAGAGCCAAATTAAATGATGTATTAGCTTTATTTGATCTCGACGCTGTAAAGAACAGTATTAGGACCTGTTTTCTTACATCACCTGGACAGAAGATTTTGTCCCCAGAGTATGGTATTGATTTAAGGCAGTACTTATTTGAACCTATCACATCTGATACTGCTTTCTTCATAAGAGATGATATCTTTAATAACTTACCGCGATTTGAACCACGAGTAACAGTAAGCGGTGTTTTAGTTGAACCAGATCCGGATAACAATCAGTACGATATAACACTACAGATTGATATACCATCGCTAAATATATACGGAATATCTCTTAAAAATACTCTCAACAGTACAGGATACTACTAATTATGTCGAAACCAGAACAAAATATTGATTATAAACTACCTCAGGATGCGTATGTATCCTTCGATGCTCTTACTCTAAAGGATTTTATAATTAAACGTCTTAATACCAATGAGAACTTTACAGATCAAATCTATGATGGCAGTAATCTGTCATCTATTATTGACATAGTTGCATACTCATACCATGTATTGATGTTCTATTTGAACACAACAGCATCTGAATCAACATTCTCTCAAGCTACTCTGTATGAGAACATGAATAAGATTGTAAACCTTGTTGGTTATAAGCCAACAGGCAAGCAAACATCGTTATGCACACTGAACGCTACTGCTAATAGTAACTTATCAGTAGGAACATACGCTATACGTAAATATTCATACTTTCTTGTTGATGATATACAATATACATTTTTAAAGGATTATAGTTTTTCAAAGACTACAACATCTACTGAATCACTTAACGCTCTCAACGATAATGTTGTATTATATCAAGGTACAGTAGAGCAGTACCCTGTTTATACAGCTATGGGCGAAGAGTACGAAACACTTCCTGTTGTTGTAAACAATATTGTTAATACTGATGACCTTAAGTTTATTTCAAATGGCACACTATCAGTTTACGTTAAAGAGGTTGCGACGAATAGATATTATCAGTACGATGAAATAAACAGTTTGTATTTAGCGGATTCTAGTGATAGAGTGTTCGATGCAAGACTTAA
>Ga0181348_1000127_pt1 | contig 28693 bp, 36 predicted proteins | sample Su13VDMM110DN_FD_130092 | JGI IMG/M metagenome (GOLD analysis project Ga0181348, IMG submission 130092) | Freshwater viral communities from Lake Michigan, USA - Su13.VD.MM110.D.N | ecosystem: Environmental > Aquatic > Freshwater > Lake | place: USA: Michigan | collected 2013-07-16
CTGATGTCATTTATTGTTACCTTTCTTTGTTTTTATTGTTTTCTTGAACCAGCTACTAAAGTGTTTACCGTCCAAATTCTGAAGACAGTCGATAATATAAAAAGACATGATGACTGCCGTCATAGTATGTTCTTTCGCTTTATCTAAATACTTTTGGTCTGGGAACATTAAAGTCATTGTTTTATCCGCATTGAGCCTTAATCCCGTTTCTTCCTTCGAGTCTATCGGCAGGAGATACAGTCTCCCCCGTAGTAGTAATTTTATAGCTTTTAGTATTTCTTTCATTTGGTATTTCCTTTCGAGTTTTTTATCCTGCATCCTCATCTGGATCCTGTCCAGCTTTATTTTCGGCTGCTTTTCTGCGTTTGTTTGCATGTTTTACTTCACTGCTAATAATGCCTCGGAACCCCTCTCCGTAGACCATTCCTCGGCGTTTGAAGAAATCATTCATACCCTTATTAAATTTAGCAATCTCTGCCATACTCAGTTCTCGGCTATGCCCCGATACGCCCATACGTACGCTTTCACGTTTTTGCGTTGGGCCGAAGTCATCGCTCATTTAATTTTTCCCCGCTTCATCTTGAACAGGAGAAAGGCACATCGAACTAAAGCCCGCTCCATGTGGGCGATACCACTCTCGCCCAAGGCATCGGGATCGGGGCGGTTACCATCCAGTTGCATTAACGATTGGCAGATATGAGCAATAGCCCTATCTGCGTTGTACCGAATACTGTCCGTGTAGAACCATTGGCCAAAGACACTCTTATCCGACCCAGCTTCCATAATCCGGGTAACAGTACAGAAAGCCTCCCCAGAGACTTCCGCTATTGACGGGGGATTCCCAAGCTCAGTTTCATTTTGTTGGCTCAAGGGATTCTCCCTTCTGTATGAATTTAGCCATGATTTTCGCAGCATCTATTTGGCAAGATACCGCTCGAATAGCTATTTCCTCCGAATGAGAAGCAGACTTTCTCATTTGTTTTAACATTAAACTTCCGCGTTCCAAAGTTTGTACAAGCCAATCTATATCGTATTTCATTTTAATCCATGTTCCTTATCTTGTTAAATATCCACACCATTAATAGTATCGCTGATACTATCATGGAGACAGAAACCCCAATTAGAATGGCCCAGAACATAAGTTGAGCGACTAGGTCTCCCAACCATATAAAAAAGCCAGACATTTTAAGTTTCCTCTTGTGGGGTTTCTTTAATACCTTCTACCCTATCCATAAGTTCTTCAAATCCTTTTGGGTCCAATGGGTCGCAGGAGAAGATGAGTACCTCAGTTATTCCCGAGTTCTTATTGATCCCAGTCACTCTTGATTTGTACCACCTACCCGCTAGCCACAGCCAAAACCAGTATAAAATGCTATCCATAAAAGATGAGAGGCACTGAGCCGAATAGCCCAGTGCCCCCCAAAAGATTAACCGAATATTGCTTTCAGTTGTTCACAGCATTCCGGGGAATGCTTACTGCTAATTTTGAGATGAGGCACGAAGTACGAACCGGATGGGCTCGTACGAATCTTGCTGGTCAACTCATAACATGCGGTGTGCAATCCTGCCTTCAGGAATAGCTGACTGTCCGTAAACACCTGTTTACCCGCAGACCGGTAGGCGCTCTTCGCCATCAGATACTGAGCCAACCCGTACTGGCTATCCCCGACTGCAAATGGGAATAGGGGGTTGTTCTTATCTGGTGCCTCGATAGCCACGATTGTCTGGAGGGCTTCGGTATACCTATCGGTATCAGCCTCGGCTTCCGGATCGTTGGCTAGCGCACCACCTGCTGCCCGTACATCCGCTAGACGGCTAAAGGTCTTAGCAATCTGGTCGGAACCGTAGACCACATCTTGCATATAGATCTTTTGAATCCGCAAGAACGTGATCTTGGCTGGCTTCTTCCCGTCACCGATTACCACCTCTCGGTTGTAAACGAATGATCCGGGCTGGAACGTATTCGATAGTTCGCCAGTCTTGGCTACTAGGTTAAGGCGGGGGACGGTAAAGTCCTTTGCCGAGAATTCACCTTCAACTTGACCCGCCAATGTGTTAACGGCTAGTTGAGCCATCGGAGCTTCGATAATAGCTCCTTCCTCTTTAAGTTCCTCATTCACTTCCGTCGGTTTGGTTGTTGCTTTGGGTTTGGTTGCTGGTTGAGCAAATGATGTCTTCATATTTGTTTAGTTTGTTTCTTTGGTTTTTGCCAAGTAGGTCACCTCTCCTCCGCCTTTCAATAGATTGGCTTCGTTGAGTTTGTCCTCCAAGGCTTGTTTTGCTTGTTGTTTTTGGCCACGCGGAAATGTTTCCGCGTAGGCTTTTTCAAGCTTGCTCCACGAAATCGTGGCACAAGCCGAAAATTGTTCAGGGGTTAATTTTTCTTTGATGATGTCGTATGTTTGTGTTGGGTCAATGATTTCTTTTTTACCTGCACGAGTTTTGAGTTCATAGCCTGGGATCTCACAACCCGACATACGGTAGTCCATATTGGATTTCTTGACGCTGTCGCACCACCTCTCCATAACACGTCTGATAGATTCTGCTTGCGACCTCTGGTCAGGAGTCGCAAGAGTAAGCGGGTCCGATAGTACCGAGAGCTCTGCGTCTCGCAACACGTCGTATTGTTTACTGATAACGAGTGCTTTGTTATGAAGTGCTTTACAGGTTCCTTTGTTTCCACAATATAAACATCCTTTCTCTGTCGGATTTAACTCCGGGTTTGGTTGTTGAGCCCTAGCGATAATGGTTTCAACTCGGAGCCTAAGGCGTTCGTAATCTTTGTCACGACTAAAAGTGTGTCTACTGATCATATTTATTCTTGGTTGGGCGAACACAACTTCGACCGCTTCAATAGTTTTCCATTTCTCGAATACGCCTACGGCGTATGCCCAGCCTTGAATGTTCTCTTCTGCGTCGTCTACGGGGTGCCATCCGAATTTAGCGTCTCCTATTTTTGCGTAACGTTTTCCAACGAGAACGATATCAGCAGTGCCGAATGTCTTGCCGTCCGCAATCACTAATTTAGTTTCCGGAAGATCGTGCACGATAAGCCCAAGCTCGTTTCGCATCTCTTGGAAAACATCCGCAACCATTAGCACACTCTTCTTCTGCCATTCGTCTAGGTTCTCGTAGTTACCAGTCTCCAATGCTAAATGCATCATGGTACCCTCTAGGGCTGCGATAGAACCTCCCTCACTTGGTTGCGGTTCATTGTCCCATCCGGGGCAAATCTCCCTCCACTTAAGTGAACTTGGTCCGTATTTATGGTGGCTCATAGTATTGCTCCTAATGTGTCCCCGTCCGATAGTGCTTCGATGTTTCGAAGTTTTCTTCGGAGGCTCCTAGCGATTTGTGTTTCGACGGTTCCGTTTGCGAAAAGCAAGTATTGCCTACTGGGAGACAAAGCTCCCGCACGATGGATTCTTCCGAGAGCCTGCTTGGTATCGATCGCCGAGTACGTTGGCGCGATAAGACTGATTCTTGGTACTCCTTGCAGGTCATGTAGGGACAATCCAACACCACCCGCCTGAATCATGCAAGCACATATTTTTACTTTGTTTGCTTGGAAGTCCGCGATATTTTGTACACGGTCTTCATCCTTCTGATCGCCGATGATTTCTGCCGATTCCTCTCTGACAAGCTTTCGGTATGCTTCAAGCGATTGTCGAAAATTGAAGAAAGCCACGACAGCATTTCCTTCCGCAAGGGCTTGTTCCGTGAGTTCGACAAAGACAGGAACACGCATCAACTCCGCTTTTTGTCTTGCCCGGAGTTTGATCGTGAGCGGGTTTTCGCTTTTCCTTTTGCCCGCGAGTTCCGCAAGTTCTTCCCGCATTGTTTCGTAGATTTTGTCGACGTCCCCCATGTCGTATGTGTCAGCGAACACGGAGTTGCTTGGGAAAGCGTCCCCGAGGTCAGCGATTCGGATGCGGTGTCCTTTCTCCGGAAAAATAGATCTGTGAATTTCTTGTAGCATTTTCTTTCCGCCCATGAAAGCCAGACCACGGCCCCATGGGGCAGGTCGACAACCCATCTTGTAATTCCACCGGTAGAAGTCGTGGTATTCATGTAGGCCCAACATGAACCCCGTCGCTCGCATGTCCAGCGGATTCTCTGCGGCAGTCGCGGATAGCATTAGTACTGGATGCTTCTTTGACCCCGTAAGTATTTTAGCATTAACGCTTGTTGCCCCCTTGCACCTGTGGACTTCGTCAAAAATTAAAAGTTTAACTCCTTTGAAAGACCACTCCCAACTCTTGGCGTCGTTCCATTTTCCAAACTTTGTCTTACCCGTTTTTAGCTTTTCGTAGTTTATAACGTCATGCGTTATACCCCCTTGGTTCAGCCACTCTTTCCAAGATGGGATAACTGCTTTCGGGCAGATGACGATGACGTCCGCTTTTAATTGTTGAGCTAACCAAACTGCTTTAGCCGTTTTACCCGTGCCAGTATCGCTGGCGTCTAGCGCGACATTATTCTTCCGAAGGCTTTGTAATAGTGCTTCCGCTCCCGCCTTCTGCCATTCGAAGAGTGTGATGGATTCCATACTCGAGTATCAATAGTGCATCTGCCGTAGATAATGTCACGCTTAAAGTTGGGAATCTTCTTTGAGCTTCAGCCTTCAACTTGTTCTTCCATTCCGTCTTGCTCGCCATACTTTTGCTATTCCCCAGACTCAAAGCTTTCTGCCAAGTCTGTGGTCTTACCATTTCAATCCTATAGTTTAAAGACATAGCCACCCCCAATAGGAATCCAAAGCCCCTACCGAAATTAAACATCGCCGATCCCGGACTACCCACCCCTCCTATATACCCACCGACTTGTTCTATAAATATGGTGTCGTGGTAGGTTTTGAGATTGCGTAATAGGTTGAGCACGTCGCCCTCCGTCTCGGGCATCTTAACTGCGCTCACACTCCCGTTGACTGTCATGCTCGCTATGCCACCACTCGCTCCAGGATCGACTGCAATCATCCGTACCATCTCGTACGAAAAGAGTGGCTTGCCAAGCTCAATCTGATATCTTGGCCCCGTGCCCCAAATCGAGAAGTATGGTCGTATATGGCCTGAGGGAGCGACTCCCCTGACAATCGAGTTACTTGCTTTCCGAGAGGGAATCACCATGGACAAGGGCGGGCTCGGGAAAGAACAACACTTTTGGAATGTCGTAGAAATGCTTTGGCCGTACCACCCAAAGAAAAATCCGCAAGGGTTCCAAAGAAATCCTTGGGCTGACGATCAAATCGTTGAACTTTGTAAGTGGGAGTACTTGGGTATCTCTGGGCCTAAGTCCTCCGCAAAGACGGAGGTGGTTGGGTTGTGGGGATTGGTGAATTGGTATTCCGCTCCGTACGATACTCTTGTTCTAGTCACCACCACATCTGTTCGGGAGGCTCGCAAGCGTATGTGGGGTCGAGTCCGTGAGCGTCATATGCAAGCAAAGATTATGCCCGGCAAACTTGTCGACTCGATGGGGAAGCTTGTATTGGAAGAAGGTAGTAGCGATCGATCGAGCATAACCCTTGTGCCTTCCGCCAAAGATAAAGAAAAGGAAGCGTCTGAGAAACTGCTCGGCCTGAAGAACAAACGGGTATTCCTTTTAGTAGACGAAGCCACGGACGTATCCCCTGCCATCTTTGAGGCAATCGCCAACCTTTCCGCCAACCCCTACTTCCAATGTGTCGCCTGTGGTAATTTTAATTCAGCCTACGATCCGTTCGGTCAGTTCGTTACGCCGAAAGAAGGTTGGCAGTCGATTACTGTTGAGGCGGATGGTTGGGAAACGAAGGACGGTTTTTGTCTACATCTGGACGGAGAGAAAACGCCCAACCTAGACCATGATGATAAGTGGCCGTTCTTACTTACGGGCAAGAAGCTAGAAGAGGACCGGAAGCGTCTTGGTGAGAACTCCCTATCGTACTGGAGATTTATTCGTTCCTTCCCAGCCCCAGCGGGCTCGGAAGAGAATATATACAGCGAGGCCGATCTCCGTAAGTTCGAGGCGCATAAGCCAGCTATGTGGGTAGGGGCTAAACAACCGATCCCAGTAGCGGGTTTTGATCCGGGCTTCACCAGCGGGGGAGATAGGTCTATCCTCTTTTTGGGGAAATACGGGGAAACGGATGCGGGCATGACTGTGAATTTCGATAAGTATGTTGAGCTAAGGGAGAATTCCTCTTTAAGGGACAGCCCTCGTAACTACCAGATTGCTCAAGCCTTAAAGGTAGAATGTGAGAAGTACGGGGTGCTCCCAAGATATCTAGCAGTCGATGCTACAGGTGCGGGAGACCCCCTGTGCGACATCATAGCTACCATTTGGAGCCCCTCGTTACTTCGTGTGAAATTCTCTGAGAGACCAAGCAATATGCCAGTTAGCCGAACCTCTCGCATAAAGGCAGATGAGTCCTACGGAAACCGAGTATCTGAACTTTGGTACGTCGGGCGAGAGTTCTTACGAGCTGGGCAGATTCGTGGGGTTACTATCGACTTGGCCAAGGAGCTGGTAGCCAGACAATACCGTACCGCAGAACGCGGTAAAATCTTCGTTGAGCCGAAACGGGATATGAAAGCTAGGTTTGGGAAGTCGCCAGATATAGCAGACGCAGCCTTTTTGATGCTGGATGCTTGTCGCCAAAGAGCTAGTGCTATAGCTGGGACTACTGTGGCTGGGGGTGGGAAATACAAAAACTTCTTAGATTTCGCTAAAAAGGTAGACTCGCTACTATATTCTTGACCCTGACCCCGTAATTGAGTACTTAGAGTTTAACGTGGACCAAAACCTAGAAACGATTTCCCCCGCTGGGAAGCCACCAAAATCGAGGATTAAAGATGCTAAAGCAGCTTTTTCGATATATACCAACCTTCTTGACGCCGATATGGAGAGCGCTGCTCAAAGGGTCAGAGTTCAAGCGATGCTCGATGGTGAGCCACCGTATAATCCGTCCACTCTGCGGAATCTCGGCCAGTCTTATCGTTCGAATTTAAACTTCCTAGAAGCCTCTGCCGACCTCGAGTACGCTCTCACGGCTTATTCGGATCTTGTAAACGGGGTTCCACAACTCGCGCTGGTTAAAACTAGTTACGGAGACGATACCCAGCGGGGCAACTACGGGCAGGTTATCTCAGAAGAGTTCGATAGGGTTCTGCGAAAGGACTGGGACGAGTTTTTCTATAGCCAACAGAGACTCGCCCATGAGTTTGTGTCTTACGGCGTTGGTTTCACTTTCTTCGAGGACGATACAGATTGGAGATGGAAAGTGGCAGGGTTGCGAGATTTTTACGTGCCTCGCGGAATCCCAGCCTCGGATAGCCGGATTGAGTTCTGTTGCGCTCGCCGAAGCTACTACGCCCATGAGCTCTATCAGTATATCAAAGACCCCAAGGCGGCTAGGGCTGTTGGTTGGGATGTGGACGAAGCCAGAAAAGCGATCATTACCGCAGTCCCCGCAGACGTTGCCGGAACAAGGCTCGAGTGGGAAGAAATCCAAGTCATGCTTAAAGACAACGACCTTTCTTTGTCTTTTGCCCGATCCGCTGAGATTCAAACTATTCACTATTATTTCTTAGAGTTCGACGGCAGGGTGACTCATTGTATTGGTTTGCGTGACGGGTCCAATATAAACTTTTTGTATCGTAAAGATGGGAGATTCGAAAACATAAACCAAGCTTTGGTTTTATTTACTTACGGGATCGGAACAAATGGAACTCTCCATTCGATTCGTGGTCTGGCTTACAAGATCTACCCGCACATTCAAGTTAATAACCGCTTGAGGAACGCGATTATTGATTCCACTTTGCTCTCCACCTCCGTGATGATCCAACCGCAGACGATGGATGATCTTCAGAATTTAACTATCGCGTATAACGGACCGATGGCCATTCTACCGCCAAACCTTAATATTGTTGAAAGAACCTCTCCCAATCTCGCCAACAACGCTCTGCCCATCGCCCAAGAACTTTCTTCTATTCGGCGCAACAATACGGGAAGCTACGCCTCTCAGGTTATCAGTTCATCTTCTCAGGAACGCACAGCCACCGAGGTAAGTGCTCAGCTAGAGAGGGAAGCAGTACTCTCTACGCAAGCTCAGAATTTCTATTATGTTCCTTGGGGTAAACTTCTCAAAGAACAGTTTCGTCGTTTGGCTCGGGGAAATTGGAAAGATACCGAACCCGGTGGCAAAATCGCTCTAGAGTTCCATAAGAGGATTCGGGCTCGGGGAGTTCCCTTGGAGGCTCTGAAAAAGGTTTATGATGTTACCCCGATGAAAGCGGTTGGTTACGGTAGCGCCCAAGCCCGTCTACTCGCGTACAACGAATTTATGCAGATGATTCCGATGCTCGACGAAACAGGTCGTGCGAATGTTGTGAGAGATCGTATCGCGGTTCGTGTTGGCTACGACCAAGTCGATAGGTATGCTCCTCCTTCCGCCGTTCCCCAGAGGTTACCAATTGACGCCAAGATTGCGGAGTTGGAGAATGACTCTATGCAAGGCGGGCGTGGGGTTACCGTCCAAGCTGGCGAGAACCACGCGGTTCATCTTCAAGTCCACGGAACAGATGCTGTTCGATTCCTACAAGGAATTGGACAAGGAACAATTGCTCCCGTTGAGGCTTTCAAATATCTCTCCCTTTCTGGACCACATATGGCTTCGCATTTGCAACAGATAGCTGCCGACGTCTCTCGGCAAGCTATGGTTGGACAGTTTAAAGATATCATCAATAAAGTTAATCAAGCTGTGCAGAGACTGGGAGAAAGCCTCGCTAGCGAACAGAGGCAACAACAAGAGGACATGGCTAAGATGCAACAGCAACAAGTTCAGGATGCCATGCAGATGCAGATCAATGATGTTAAGGGTAAGTTGCAAGCTGAGTACGCCGTTAAGATTGCGAAAGTACAAGCAGACGCTCAGATTGATAGGGCAGCTTCGGACGCCAAGATCGCCATCAAGAGTGAAGAAGCTCGGCAACGTATGGCTCTCCGAGATGCCCAGACAGCCCAGCGGTTGCGGGCTCAGTCCGAAAAGAATCGTTTATCTGCCGAAAAGAAAAGTCTTGCTTAATTTTCGGATTCTGCGACAAACGTATTGATGACATTCCAAGAATGGACCAAGCGGGAAGATTACGTAGAGCTCTGGAAAAAAACCTGGAACGAGCCACATATGCGGGCTGGTATGACTGCTTTGATTCATATGGGACTACCTCAATTAAATGCGATAGCTCCCGCCCATGGCGAAGCAATTCAGCTTAGAGCATTGGCTCATTCGAGGAACGAGGGTTGGTACGCAGCTTTGAAGGGAATTGAATTACTAAAGACACCCAAGACTGAGCCACAAGAGTTGCCAGCACCTTGGGAAGACGTAAACCAATAAACTAAGAGGTAAAATATATGGCAACCACAAACGAAGTTTCGTCATTTGGAGAAGCGCTAACCGCAGCCCTAGGGGATTCGGAATCCCCCCTAGCCTCTGCTACCCCCCTATCGCAAAATCCAGTTATTGACACTCCTGCCGAAACTAAAACTGCCCCAGAAACAAATACCGCTGTTACGGCTCCGGCCCCAGTTGAGGAAGTTAAAACCCCCGAAGCCCCCGAGGAAGAAGTAGACCTATCTAAAACCCCAGAAATAAAGACCCCGTCCAAGCTGATTGATTCTTTGCTGACCCCCGAAGCTGAGAAAACAAAAACAGTCAGCCGAGCCGAAGGCGATATTAAAGAGGAAGAGAAATTACCAGGCAAAGCAACCAATTCTGCTAATTCAGCTTTTGCCGCTAAAACGAGGGCTCTTAAAGCCGCTGAGCAGGAACTCGCTTCCCTCAAGTCCGAACTAGAAAAGGCTCGCACTTCGGGCAACACAGAAGCCTCGACCGAAGTACAGTCGATTAAATCTGAACTTGAGGAGACCCGTAAATTAGTTTCAGATTACGAAGGACAGTTATCATTGGTGCGACTAGAAGGAACTCGGGATTTCAAGCGTTCGATTTCTGAACCCATAGCCAAAGCCGAGAAGGGCTTGTCCGACGCCATTGCGGGGTACGAAGGTTTGGCGGTTAAAGATATTCTTAAAGTATTGGATATCCAAGACCCAGCCCAGCGACGAGCTGAGTTTAAGGAAGTTATGTCCGGTGTTGACGCGATGGACGCATGGGCCGTTAAATCTAAACTGGATGAGATCGAGCAGTTACGAGGCAAGAAAGACGAGATGCTTAAGTCGGCTAGCGAAACTCTCGCCAATATCGAAAGGCAGGAAACTGCTGTCGAACAAGAAGCTCGTCTCAATTTTGATAGACAGGCTGATGTGGCTTTTGAAAATACTTGGAATCAATTCGAGGACTCCTTCCCCATTTTAAAACGCGGTCAAGCAGTTGAGTGGGATGACACAATCAAAGCGCTTCGGGAGCAAGCTGTTTATCTAGATAAGAAACCACTCGATCACCAACAACGGGCAACTCTTACCTACCAAGCGGTACTATTCCCCCTTGCTGTTCAAGTCGTTCGGGATCTTACCGACAAGAGCAATGCTACAATTGCAGACTTGAAATCTCAAATTCAAAAGCTTCAAGGGGCGACTCCTACTGCTGGGGCTAGTAGCAATAACGAACAGTCTGCTGGGCTCCCTTCCAATGTTGGCTTCCTAGAAGCATTAGAAAAATCGATGGGTCGATAATGCTAGTCGTATTGCCAGTCGGTCCCCAAGATCGAGAACAGGCTGTCCGCTGGCTTGATTGGGTCGAAGAACTTGGCGGTATCGGTAGTCATCGCCTAATGGTTGCCTGTGCTCGAGCAGTCCCAAACCCTACCGAGTTGGGTCGTAGCTACGAGTTGTATATACCGCACGATCAAGACGAGCGGGGATGGCCTATGAGCCCTAACCATATGTTTAAGCGGGTAGCTCAGCATATTACTTGGGGCCCGAATCCTGAGGCTTACTTTTGGTGCGAACCAGATTGTATCCCCTTAGTTCCAAGGTGGCTTGATCTTCTCGATTCCGAGTACCGAACCTGCGGTCAGTATTTTATGGGGGCTCAGGTTAAAGTGGAAGGTACTCCTGAGCATATGAGCGGAAACGCCATCTACCCAAAGAATATTATGGAACGGGCTTCTAATGTTATCCATGCTGATCTCGCTGCGTTTGACGTTGTAGGTGCTGAGCAGATTGTGGGACAAGCCTATTGGACTAAATCAATTCAGCACGTTTGGCGTAAGGACGAGGGTCGTAACTTTAAGTTTCCCGATCAAGCTAGCGTTGATGCTATGGTCAGTAAGGAAGCCGTTATGTTCCATCAGAATAAAGATGGCACTTTGATTCAGAGACTAAGAGAAAGACTCCCGATAAACTCAAAGGTTGAAGAGAAGCCGGCTAAACAAAAATTAAAAAGGGTTAAAAACAAAAAACCAAGTATTGATTTATTTTACACTACCTACCCAAAAGATAAACAGTGGTTTTCGTATAGTGTGCGGATCGCCAAAAAGAATTTGTGTGGTATCCGGAATATTGTTGCTGTCGTACGTCAACAACATTTACAAGAGTTTTTAGATTTAAATTTGGACGTTGTTTACAAAACTGTCCCAGACTCTTGGAATTCTAGTCGCGGTTATCATTGGCAACAATGGATAAAAATGAGGGCTCCTGAATTCACAGATGCCGATTTTATTGCTCATGTTGACAGTGATACCTATTTTAAAGAGAACGTAGATATTTTTGACTTTTTTTCCGACAAAAAACCAGGTTGGATTTTCAGAAAATATGATGAGCTCAATGTTCCTTGGAAAACACTCACTGAAAAAGCTATTGGGTGCGAGTGTCTAATCGAATACATGCAAAGTTCCCCCTTTATTATTGGTCGAGAAGTTTACGCCAAAGCAAAAGAAATTCTTGAGGGCACACAAAAATGTTCCATGGAGAAATACATATACGACTCCGGCGTAACTGATTGGCCCCCGGGTTTTTCTGAGTATAATTTCTTAGGGAATATTGCTAATAAATTCTTTAAAGACGATTATTTCTTTGTTCATGCTGCCGATAAAGATGTGCCAATCGGATTCTCTAAAATTCATTTATGTTGGAGTCATTCTGATTTTTCTAAACAGGTAGAGATTTTAGAGACTATGTTAAAGGATAAGGTTTTACAGAAACCCATTACTACCGATAGGGGCATATGGATTCTTTCTAACGACACCCATATTTCAGAATGGGTCGTTAAGTACCAAAAGCTTGATTTTGATGGTCATCTCCTCCCACATATTCTTCCCCTGATCAACTCCGGTGATTCTATTATAGATGTTGGGGCGTTTATCGGGGACCACACATATGCATACGCATTAAAAACTCACGGGGTCGACACCGGTATGGTTCATGCTTTTGAGCCCAATCCGGATGCCTTTTTCTGTTTAGAGAAGAACACAGAAGCTTTTTCTCATGTTAAGAGATATAATTGTGGTCTCGGAGATTGCGAAAGTACCGCGACCCTTGTTAAGGATAGCAACGCGGGTGCTTCTATGCTGACAAGCGGGGGTGGCATACAGATTAAAATGCTCGATTCCATCGAGGTTCCTAGACTCAATGGTATAAAAATAGACGCTGAAGGATTTGAATTAAAAGTTTTAAGGGGTGCCGAAAAAACTATAGCAAAGTTTAAACCTTGGTTAGTGCTCGAGTTTAACGCTGGGGCTTTAAAGTTGAATGATACGTCAGCCGATGAGATTACCAAATGGTTATCCGATAGGGGCTACCGAGCATTTAAAGAGGTTGGTTCCGGAGATCTAAAAGACGTTTTCTTCCGGTTCGGTTAGCATCGGGGCTTGACACGCCGTTAGAACTAGTTACATCCCGTCTTAGTTCTTTGGCAGAGGTGTCGATGCGATGGGGCTAATTTGCCTGCGCCCTACAGGCTACGCTTAAATGACACTGAAGCGGTATCCGACGGCTAACGGATATCCAACTACCTTTTAGAGCTTGCCGGCTCTTGAAACAAAAAAGACGATAAGGAAACACGCTCATCGTGTGGTGAGAAGTTTCTGAATCATTATTTCAACAAGGAGATAACTAATATGGCATGTACGAATATTGAGAATCTTCTGATTACAGAGTCCGGCCGTATCGGTGCGGATATCTATCGGAAGACTTTGAACACGTCCCCGTGGACGACTTTGGTTAAGCAAGAGGCTTGGCCAGATGAGATGGGCACAACTGTTAACGTTCTGATCTATGAACGGACCCTACCGGCTTCCGGCGGTTCGATCACTTTCACGGACGTTGCTTATAACGGAGTCGGAACTCAGGTCATTGGGGCTACCCCTTCTGGCTCGAATGTCGGACCCGGAACTTGCGCAGTTACTGGCAATGACCTCGGTTTTGCCCAGACCCTCCGCACTTACAACCTCCAACAGGCGGCGATTAACTCCCCCGACATCTGCTTGAACGACCTTCGGTTCCCCGTTCGTCGTCAAGAACAACTACGTAATATCATGTCAGTATTGAGTGAGAATACGCAGTATGCTTGGGAAAACCGCTACCGTGACGAATACGTTCGTCTCGCTAACTACAACGTCAACGCTAACCAGAGCGAACTCTTGGCGGCTTCCGGCCAGACCAAAGGTTCATTCAGCATCACCACTCTCCCGACGAGCCGATTGACTCAGGGCATCCTGCGTTACTTCTACTCGCGGTTGATCCGTGACGGCGCTGGTCAGAATGCGTACGGCAAAGAAAACGGTGCTCCCGTGTTCTTGCTCGTCACCTCCCCCGAGGCTTCTGATGACTTGATCAAGCTCAACGCGGATATCCGTCAGGATCTCCGTTATGCGAAACCAAGCGAACTGATTCAGCCTCTCGGCGTAGAACGTAGCTATGCTGGTTTCTACCATTTGGTAGATACCATGACTCCCCGCTACGACTTCGATAACACGCTTGTAGGCCAGAACAAGTGGGTCCGTCGTAACCCGTATGCCACTGATGCTAGCGCATCTAAGGGCACACGATACATCCCGAACCCCGCGTACTACACTGCGGAATACGAAGATTCGATTATCTTCCATCCCGACGTGTTTACTTCGCTGGTCGCGAAGCCCATTAGCACCACTGGTGGAATGGCATTCGACCCGCAGAGCTATCGCGGTGACTTCCGCTGGCGGAATATCCCCAGCCGGGATTGTAACCCAGACGGTACGATCGGATTCTTCCGGGCTATCTTTAGCTCCGGCTCGAAACCCGTTCGTCCCGAGCTCGGTGTGGTTATTCGCCACAAGCGCTGCGCGGCCGACTTCGGCCTCGTTGGTTGCTACTCATAAGCTGAGTAATTGAATTGAAGGGGGGCGTAGGTTCTATTCCTGCGCCTCCTTTCTTTTTATAATTATGCATTGCGGATGTCCTGAGTGTATGGCGAAAAAAGGTCGTGGCCCCGCCATGATCGTTATTGCTGTCGCTCCTAAACAAGGAGATAAAAATATGAAGATTGCTACATTTGCAGTCCCGAAGGGTTTCGCTCCTCCTGAAGGCGTTGTCGAGGGAGACACGTTCGAAGCTATGGCCACGTTTAAACACGGTGGCAAAACTTTGGATTTGGTTTCTATCGAAGGTGCCGAGGCTGAGATGCCCGAAATGGAAATGGAAATGGAAGAGACCAGCAAGGCTCCCGCCGAAGCTGGGTTTGCTGATGCTATCGAGATGGGCGTCATGCCCGAAGGAAAGATGGCGTAAGTGAAGCGTGAGGTAAGGGGCGAAGGCTGGACTGAGTTTGTCTGCGCGATTGTCGAGCAGGGACTCCATGATCTGGACTTCGCCCTTACCGCACCTATTGGACGTAAACTAGACCCTAAGAACTACTTTACGCCTTTACATTTTGATTTATTTTTCGATCAAGTTCCTGGGCTGTGCGAAGTTTCCAATATAAAAATATCTGCTCAAGCTATTGAAAGAAAAGTAAAAGGAAAGATTGACAAACTGAGATCTATAAGGAATAGAAGGAGAGAGAAACTATGTCAGAACCAGCTCAAGCAAACATCGAGTTCGTAAGCCAACTCCGAAGGGCTTTACTGTTCGGTCAGATTACCCGCGATCAATTGCGTGGTACTTCCGGAGAGAATCTCCAAGGCAGTAGTTATTATCCAGCGTCGGATGAATTCGTTCGTAATTTTCAAAGGGCTGTTGGTTCCGGCCAAGTTACCAATGCTCAAATCTTGAACCCGAGTTTGATCGAGAACACAGATACTTACGCGAGAGCCAGCAATAGTTTTGTATTAGAGTGTAATAGGGCAGGTGCTGCTGGCCAGCTCGTAACGACCGTAACTTAAGGAGATATAGATGCAAACAAACGCACCTGCTGGTTCTGAATTCGTAGATCAATACAATCGGGCTGTTGCCTTTGGGCAGATCGGTGGCGCTAACGGCGCACCCCTACCCGCCCACGCCTCTACACATGCGACAGGTGGTTCTGATCCCGTTACCCCAGCTTCGATTGGTGCGGTTTCACTAGTTACAAATAATGCTGCTATAGTTCCGCAATCAGTTTATTTGAGAGTCGACGGGGTAAACCTTTTAGCTGCGGATAACACAAACACTCTTTTGTACACTGTTCCGGCTGGGTTCACTTTCACAGCGACTTCCACCAAGGTGATTATCACAAACAGCAACCAGAGCGTAGGATTTAGTACAGCTCCAGAATTTGAAGTCCAGAACGGTTCTGGTATAAAGACATGTAACGTTTTGGCACTTGCCGTTGCTACGCGACTCTTCGCGACTGGCGATGTAATTATGTCTGGCGGTAGTTTTGGTGGCGGAAGTACAAATAGAAGAATATCAACTGACACCGTTAATTTTAAAGTAACCACAGAAGCGGTTGGTGGCACACAAACTACTATGCTGGCTTCAGTTTTTGTACAAGGCGAATTGTATTCTTAAGAAGGAGTAACTTATGGCACTATATCCCGAAGGAACAGCACCGCTACCCTTGGACGACGTCCAGAGGGCGGCTAATAAAGCGAATGAACTCTCTAGGCAGAACTTAGGGCAGAACGGAGCTATTGTTCTTGCTACTGGAAATCTTACCGCTCCTCTTGGCACATATGTGTCTCTTGTTGTTTTGACAACCACTACCATCGCGAGCATTACAGCTCCCGGGATTACTAATTCCTCTTCATTAACTGCTGTAGCACTCGCTGCTGGAACAGTCATCAGGGGCGATATCCGAGAGGTTACGCTTACTAGCGGACTTGCTATCCTATACACAACGTAGTTTTATGAAATCTTTGGAAGGTGGAAACGGATGTTTACCGCCCTCTGAGGAGGATCTCTTAGCCTGTATATCCTATCTCTGCGACGAAGGTTTTATCACCATCTATCAAGATGAGAACGATGAGTGGTTTGTAAAAATCGCGGAAAACGTGTAAGGTAAGTATATGGCACCCAAGGATAACGAAAGGCTGGCTCGTATCGAAACGAAGCTTGACGCCACCCTAGCCCATTTAGGAGATCACGAAAGTCGTATCCGTTCCGTAGAAAAAGCTTGGTGGAAGCAATCCGCTATTATCGGAGCTCTTATCGCTTCTATTTCTTGGTTTGGCCCAGTAATAAGAAAGCATCTTTTTGGTTCGTAATTCTTACGCATGGAGCTATATTAAGCCCATGAAACTATTAATCCTCCCGTTACTGCTATTGGCAGGTTGTTCAACCATTAAACCAGTTGGTTCCCCAGAGTTCGGTGGAGTTACTCGCAAGGTCGATGCCGTCGAACAGGCCGTCAATTCCGGCGACCTGCCCTCCATCAAGAAAGAGTTCGGCAGTCTAAAGTCCCAACTCTCCTCAGCTCAGGCGGCTTGCGAAGCCCAAGCTGGGGACTACGAACGGATGACTAAAGAAGCCAACGACTGGAAGGCCAAGCAGAGGAAAGCTCTGAAGGAACTATGGATTTACAGAGGCGCTATTATCGCCTTAGGGCTATGGATCTTTAGGGGCTTTATCTTCGGTGGTATTATGTTCGTGGCTAGGAAGTTCGTGGGAATTCCTTGGTGAACTTCCTCAAGACCAACGTGCAGGGCCTAATAGCCCTTTTGGGAGCCCTTGGCCTGTTCTTCGGGCTCGGACCCCTACTTCAAAATATCGTCCCCACAGCGGGGGTTATAGACATCGGGGCCCTACATCTGCTTGTGTTCGGGTCCGTCAAGTTTTTGCTCGGAGTGTTTATGGTCTGGCTAGTCATAGCCTTTGATTGGAAACCCTTCGATAGATATTTGGACACCGAGGCTTTTGCCGACGACTTCCGTGACCTCCACCCCGAGACGAAAGCGAAGCTCTTGGTCTATCTCTTTATAGGGCTTTTGGTTACCTTCGCTTTATGCACCAGAGGATCCTGAATGTTTCGGCCTATCCTATTATTTGTCTTACGGCATTGCTTCTCTCTGGAGGACTTGCAATGGGAAGTCCTGACCCGAAAGATTCTACTCGCGGAAAAATCATATCATTTGCGCGGTCAACAATCGGAATCAAAGAGGCAACTGGAAAAAACGATGGGGAAGAAGTTGAAGAAATTCTCAAAAGCGTCGGGCTCGAAGGGACGGGCGCCCCGTGGTGCGCAGCCTACGTCGTCTGGGTTGGCGACTCTGCCCTCGGGCGAGATCATAATCCCTACCCGAGAAGTGCGTGGTCTCCAGATTTCGTCAGGGACCCAACTTGGAATCGGGGCCGTGGTCGATTACCCACCGAAGCGGATACCTTCGGGGTCTATTTTCAGAAACTCAAAAGAGTCGGTCACACAGGGTTGGTAGAAAAAGTTACTGGTGATTTTGCCGTAACTATTGAAGGAAATACCAATAACGGAGGGAGTCGAGACGGGGATGGTGTCTACCGCAGACGTCGTCTTCTAAGTTCGATTCTCGGAAAGGATTGGCTATGAGTTTAAGGATAGGGGCTATAGGGGTACAAAAAGTATCTGCTAAGCTATTGGAACATGGGTTTCTAGTGTGTCTTCCGGTTTTCGATGAGGGCTACGATTTGATTAGCGACTGGAAGGGGAAGTTACAACGGGTACAAGTTAAAAGCACCATCGGCCAAGCGGGTATGGAGGGGCGTTCAAAGCTCAAATTCTTTGCGGTACGTGGTCCAGGATACGTTGGGGGAGCCTCCCTTAAACCTAACAAAACAAAAGAGGTATATGCTAAGAGTGATTGCGATGCCTTTATCTTCTACCATATCCCCCTAGATGCTCTTTTTGTGGTGCCTCGGATTCGTTTACCTAAGACAAAATCAATCTATATTGCTCCCAATTCCCATTGGAGAGATAACTGGGGATCTTTAAAGCAGTAGTTGCCGACTAACTTAGAATAGGATACATACGACGATATGGCTATTGCGGATTCCACGTTACTTCTAGAGGGGCAACAAGACTTTTCTGGGGGCATGGATTCCAGCAGGGTTCCCAATCTAATTGCCCCCAATGCGGTCTCTCGAGCGGTCAACGTTACCTTTAGGGGAGGAACTCCCACAACTCGGCCTGGGTTCAGACAATTGCCAGTGGTGAACGCCCTTGAAGACGCTTTTGACGGTATTAATTATTTTGTAAATGGTCTTAATCAAGGCTCTTTTTTCTATCAAGATCCCAGACCACAATACAATCCTTGTCTTTTCTGTTTGATGAGTGGTCATGTTTTGCGAATTGATTTGGGAACTTATGAGATCAGGAGGGTTCGTCCGATCATAGCTGCTCCCGATATTATAGCTGGCCTAACCTACACCATTGAAACCGCAGGTACCACTAATTGGGTTACCTATGGAGCGGCTTCGCTTACGGCTGGAACTACTTTTATTTCTAACACGACGACGGGTGCGGGTACGGGTACCGCGTATTTAGAGAGCCCCATGAATCGATACGATGACGCTTATTTCGTTCAGGCAGAAAATTTTCTAATTATCCAAGACGGTACGAACTTTCCCAGAATTTGGGACGGAGATTCCCTTTTCGTTACAACTCTTGGCCCAGCTCTGACTTTGGGAAAAATAGCTCAAGTCCCAATCGGTAAATTCATGGCGTACGGACAGGGCAGACTTTACGTTACAGATGTAGCTCAGACTACCGGTACCGCCGGTGATTTGGCTTATGGTGGTAGTACTAATCAAGTGACTATAGCTTCTGGAGCTGGAGTTTCTGGAGCGGCGACCTACGAAATAACTACGTCTGGGAACCACGGGTACTCTACTGGAGATTACGTGACTATTTCTGGGCATTCGTCCAATAACGGGAGTAATGGAACTTGGAAAATAACAAAGACCAGCAATACAACATTCACGATAGACATAGCTAACCCAAGTTCAACCACAGCAGGAACCGGTGGGTTTGCTGCAAAAGCAAATGCAGGTACTGCTTCCGACCTACTTAGATTCACAGAGACGACTTATTTGGACGAGGGTGGCTCTCTGCAAGTCCCCGGATTTCTTGGGAAAATCACTGGTTTGATTTTTATGCCAGTCCAAGATGTCGGCTCTGGGCAAGGAGATCTTTTAGTTTTTTGCGAGACGGGAGTTGTTTCTCTAGCCGTTTCTGTCCCAAGGACTCAATGGAAAAGTACCGCCGGTTTTCAGAGAATTGCTTTGGCTAGCATCGGGGCCCCCAGCCATGATTCCTTGACCGCGGCCAACGGAGATATTTTCTTCCGCTCTTTTGACGGCTTGCGGACCTATCGTAACGCCAGAGCCGAGTTTAATAGTTTCGGTCGCGTCCCCATGTCAGCCGAAATGAACAGTATTATGGAATTTGATACCAAGAATATGTTGAGGGCTTGCAGCGCCATAGTTTTTGACAACCGCTTTCTTTTTACGGCAATCCCAGAAATTAATTATAATGGGATTTCTAACAGCTCTCTTACAAAAAGACCCGTTACTTTTTCAGCTATTGTTGCCCTAGATTTCACCACCCTTGCCTCCGTGGGGGCCCAGCGAGCTTCGGCTTACGAGGGTACTTGGAGGGGTTTGGACATAGTCAAACTTGTGGCGGGAGTTGTGAATGGCACACCTCGAGCTTTTGCCTTTTGCGTAGATTACGTAGTTAACGGAACTAACGCCTTGTGGGAATTAACCACTGATGCGTACACCGACCAAGCCATTAATTCTAACCCAGCTCCGATTAAATCAATTCTTGAAACCCGAAGCTTTGCTTTGGGTTCTCCCTCGGAAGTTAAGAAACTGATTCGAGCCGATCTGTGGATTGGTTCCTTGCGGGGGGATACTCAGTTTTTAGTTTATTGGCGTCCGGATGAATACCCCTGTTGGAGAGAGTGGCATACATTTTCTCGGTGCGCGACCGTCGATAATTGTGTTATTACGGGAGTTGGAACAGAGTTCAACCAAGCTTCCGGTATTGTCACGCTGGGATTTTCTACTTCGACCATTAAATGGTATCGCATTCTGGCTTCTAGCGGTGGTGGCGCCATCTATACAGTCCCCATTCAATTCCCCAGCTCCGAGAACGCCATTGCCGACGCTGCGGCTCTTGCAGCTGCTTTGACTGGGGCGGGCATAGTTTTCTCTACCGTCACACGGACTGGGACTTATCCTAATTTAGCTTATTTCGTTTCTGGGGCGAACGGGGATTTTACGGTAGTCCCAGTTAAGACTCCCGGCGGGAGTTGCGAAGACATGTTCTCTCCTAAGAATCTACAACCTCAGTATCGTCCCCAGATCCGTCTGCCCACGCCCCCAGAAGACGCCGACCCCATTGTTGGGCGTCCGTATTATTTTGGGAACGATTTTCAATTTCGCATTGAGTGGATTGGCCACACCCAGATGACTCGATTCTTGGTTTTAGGCCAGAGACAGCTTGAACAGTATCAGGGAACCGATTATGTGGAGGTTGTCTAATGCCCGAAAATACATGCGAAGAGTTGAATTGTTGCCCTCCAGGATTTACCGTTCCTCCTCTGAGCGGAACCTTGGCTTTGGCAGGTGACGACAGCACAGCGACTGACCCCCGTGTTGTTGACGGAGAGTTTATATTTGCAGAAGAGGCCCAGTTAACTAGAGCTACTTTGGTTGCGAGTAACACGTCTATTACAGTAGCTAGCACGGCAAATATTCAAACTGGTTACGCGGTTGAATGTATCGGAGTATTTAAGACTATCACAACGACTCTCGGCTCCTACAATGTTACTGTCCCCGACGCGAACGGATTAGCGCTAGGCCAATTAGTCGAGACCTCAGAAGAAATAGTCACCGCTGGTAATTTTGTTGTTGGGGGTATCTATAGGATAACGTCTCTTGGCACTACTGATTTTACATTAATAGGAGCACTTTCAAATACTGTTGGGGTTCAATTTACGGCTACTGGCGTTGGTAGCGGTACTGGCACATCTGACTATTTGTCAGCCTTAGTCTATTTTTCTTACGGAACACTTATAACAAATATTGTTGGATTGACTATTACTCTGTCTAATCCTGCTCTGGGCTCGGCCACGACTGGGGTCTTATTCCGCCCTACCGCTCCTCCTCTAATTGTCAGCTCCGTAGTTGTCATCCCGAGCACTCTCTTCCCGTCCCCAACTACGGCTACCAAAGTTACCAGTATCGTCGGGTCCATTATCACTCTTTCGGCTGCCCCCACTGCTTCTATGACTGGGGCGTTACTCTCATTCTTTCCAGCCGAATTGGACCCGAATGTTCAAGACGAAGACGAGCTATTCACTTGACTTCGAAATACTTTTACAGGAGATAGTTCCTAATGGCTGGCGTAAAAATTTCCAATCTGACCGAGTTAGTGGGAACGCCTCCAGACACTGCCATTCTACCTATTGTTTCTGGTGGAATTACCCAGAAGGTTACCGTCGCTAACATCAAGACACTCATCCCTCCGGGTTCAGGGGCTAAGGGCGGTGTAGGTAATTTGGCTTTCTGGGAAAACCCCACAACCATATCGGTAGATTACCAGATTTCGGCTGGGGCTAACGCAGGGACATTCGGGCCGGTCAACATCGCCAATACGATTACGGTGACGGTTCCAAACGGTTCAACTTGGAGTGTAGTCTAATGGCTCTTTCTCTTAGCGGAACGGATGGGATTGTGACGGGCAATATCAAGCCTTTAAATATTACCACGGCTACGATTGCGGACAATAATGTGACTCCCGGTAAGCTATCGCAAAAGTTGACGCTTGCCACACTCCAGAGTGCAACAGGTAGTAACACCTTTTTTGACTTTACCAGTATTCCTAGTTGGGTGAAGAGGATTACGGTTATGTTTCAAGGTGTTTCTGTTAATACTGGGACTGGGATAACGGTTCTAGTTCAACTAGGTACAGGTGGTTCACCTACTACAAGCGGTTACGTTGCGGGTAATAGTATGGTTCTAATAGCCAATGACACTACTCGCGCAATTGTATCTGCAACAACTGGGTTTAGAGCATATATTGCAGACGATGCTACTGACGCAATTACTGGTAGTTTTGTTTTTACAAACATTAATGGAAATGCTTGGATATGTAATGGGTCTTTGGTTACAATAGGTGTAAATAATGCAGTCTTAAACACAGTTGGCAGCATTGCTTTAGCTGGCGTTTTAAATATGGTTCGTATTACTACAATAAACGGAACAGCCACCTTTGACGCTGGCTCCATCAACATCATGTACGAAGGATAACAATGAGCATAGCAATTTCAGGATCCTCCATCACGTTCCCCGACCAGACCCAGCAGTCGACGGCCACGGGTGGTTCGTTTAGGAATCGGATTATTAATGGTGATATGCGGATTGACCAAAGGAACGCTGGGGCGAGTGTAAATCCAGCCAATGCGGACGTAACCCTAGACCGATGGGGTTCAAATATGTTCGCTAATGCCTCAAAATATACTGTCGTTCAATCTTCAACCGCACCAGTAGGATTTAATAGTTCTTTGTTAGTTACTTCCTCTTCTTCTTATTCTGTCGGCGCAAATGACATTTATACTCAATTTCAATGGATTGAGGGCTTTAATACTGCTGACTTAGGATGGGGTACTGTTAATGCCCAAACTGTAACTGTGTCATTTTGGGTTCGCAGCTCTTTAACTGGTACTTTTGGCGGTGCGTTATTTAATTCAGGCCAAACAAGAAGTTATCCATTTACTTACACCATCAACTCTGCAAATATATTTGAAAAAAAGACGATTACTATTGCTGGCGATACATCTGGTACTTGGTTAACAACAAATGGTCGTGGCATTGCCGTTGTTTTTGGACTAGGGGTAGGAACCACTTATAGCGGAACAGCAGGGGCATGGGCGGCTGCTGCTTATTATTCCGCCACAGGCGCAGTCTCCGTAGTGGGAACAAACACAGCCACCTTCTACATCACAGGAGTCCAACTTGAAGCAGGCTCAACCGCAACCGAGTTTGAGCGCAGGCCGATTGGGACGGAGTTGGCGTTGTGTCAGAGGTATTACCAAGGCGTTTCAAACATTGACCTGCGTGTCGTTGCAAGCCAAGGTCTTTACGATAGTTTTGTAACGCTAGGATTGCCTGTTACAATGCGATCTGCACCAACAGTTACGGTTAGCGGGACAATAGTGGCAGATACTGGATTCGCTGTAGTCGCCAACTCATTCGTTCATGGCTTTGCCATATTGGTACAATCACTTAGCGGAACTGGCCCACGAGGGTATAGCAACATGACCTACACCACCTCTGCGGAGCTTTAACCAATGACCTACCAACTCACCAAATCCAACGGCATCCTCCGCCTAGAGGACAACGCATTCATTCCTCCAGATACCGCCAACACCGACTACCAAGCCTATCTCAAATGGTTGGCCGAAGGCAACACTCCGCTTCCTGCTGATACTACTACCGAGGAGAACAAATGAGCCTAGGACTAAGAGCAGAAGCCAATAACACCTCAGGGGTAATCAGCGTAGCTGGTGTGGACCAAGTCGTCATCAACAATGCCGGCAATGTGGCAGCCACGACCTTCACGGGTGCTCTGGTGGGGAATGCTGCTACGGCCACAAACTTGACCACCACCACGGGGCCGGCTCCTGTTTATGGGGCTAGGGCTTGGGTTAATTTTGATGGGACTAGGGATAATACTGGAGCGGCTACCATCGCAAATACGCTTCGGTTTATGCGGGCGCAGGGTAATGTGAGTAGCGTCCTTAAACTTGCTGATGGGCGTTATGTTATTAACTTTGCAACGCCAATTGGTAATGGAGATTATGCTGCTGTTTTTGGGGCGAATCCATATAATTATAATGGTGTTGTTGCTGGTTCAGGGTCTACTATTGATGGGACCAATAGCTCAACGCAATGTTTTGTAGAATTAAGAGACGCTCAAAATACAACTTCTTTTAATTCCGATTATATTATGTGCGCAATATTTTTATAAAGGACATTTACCCCAGCAACAAAGAAGTAATTTAATATGGCCCTAATCCCAGGAACCCTCCCCAACGACACCTGCTACGGCACACCGCAGGATCTCCTCGAACTGTTCGCACAGTACTTGGACGTCCCCGCTTTTGCCTTGAACAGCAAGGTTGTTTTCTCGAATGCCAACCCCGGCTCTTTGACCGCTGACGTTATTTGGTTTGACACGGGGTATGTGGCCCCAGCCTCGGCAACCAATCCAATTCTAAAGATCACCGTGAGCGGTGGTTTCGTGGATTACATCAAGAACTATATCACCAACGCCCCTGTCGTGACCATCGTGGGAGCGGACACCGTTCTCATATTGGATGCAACCGATGGTAACACCAAGCGGGGATTGGTTTCTGATATCGCAGCATTGGCCGTTCCTGCCCCTGGATCTGTTACCCCAGCACAATTGTCGCAACCATTTACTAGCGGAACTGCCGTTGCAACCAGCGGAACAGCCATTGATTTTACCGGCATTCCTAGCTGGGTGAAGAGGATTACTGTGATGCTCCAAGCCGTCAGTGCAAATAGCTCTTCAAATTTACAGGTTCAAATTGGCAGTGGGAGCATAGATATAACATCAACCTATGTCGGTCACGCTTCTATTGTTACAAACAGTGTTAATCAGCTTATATTTACTACTGGGTTTTTACTGACACAACAAACAGCCAGTGTGCAGGCATATTCTGGCGCAATGACCTGTAGTCGGTTAAATTCAAGCACAAATCTTTGGGTGGAAACAAGCTCTCTTGGTGGTGCCGGCGGTGTAAATTTTGGCGGCGGCAATAAATCATTAGCTGGCGCATTAGACCGAGTTCGCATCACTACAGTAGACGGAATAACCACCTTTACCGGAGGCTCGGTCAACATCATGTACGAGTAATAATTATGATAACAAGAATTGAAAAAAACGTACAGACCGGAACAATCAAGTATTGGGATTCCAATGATTTGGAAATAGAGAAATCACTTGCAGAGGCTGAGATTTACGAAAAAGAGCAAGCTATTATTAGGGAACAAGAGAGTCCAGCCTACATTGCGGAACAGAAATGGGATGAAATCAGATCGAAGCGCAATGGTTTTTTAACCCAATCCGATTGGACGCAACTTGAGGATTCCAAGGAAAACAAGGGGGCTTGGGCGATATACCGCCAAGAGCTGAGAGATATTCCTCAAACCTTCCCTACACCACAAGACGTAATCTGGCCAGTACCGCCAACTTAAGCCATGGCTATTACCCTAGCAGAAGCCAAGGCTACGCTTTCTGTATACGTCGACAATGGCGTGTACCAAGACGACGTCAGAGTCATCGCCCGAATCAACGAGGCGCAGAGACGTCTCTATTCGGTGCGTTCTTGGCTGGGGGTACTGGCTAAGTTCTCTGTGCCAGTAACCAACAGTTTATTTACCCTACCCAGCCCCACGGGCAATCTTACAACCCCCGCCGGTTTCGGTTTGAGCACCGTCCTTCGGGTGGCTTCGACCACAATTCCAAACGGTTTTCTAACTAATAGCGAACAGGCTTTTCTCACAAATAGCCAAAGCTTGCTTAAGATTGCCAAACCCGCCAGTTCTTCGGATTATCGTACCTATCAAATCCAAGGGAATACCATTCCGGCCTCGGTTGAAGTAACCGGTAAGTTGGGTTTTGTCCCCGCGGCTGGTAACACCGATCTGTTGATCATTCAAGATTTGGACGCTTTAAGGTTAATGCTTCTCGCCCTTTGGCGCGAGCAGAACGGACAACTTGAGCTCTCCCAAGCTTTCGAAGCCAAGGCGGTTGAAAGACTTTCCGTTGTCACCGACAAGACTATCGAGGGCGCAAGGAGAGTTGCCTACCAATCCCAGATCACCGGATCAAAACAAGGAACGATAGGCTACGTTCGAGCTAGAATGGCTTTGGATACGAAGGACGGATTGCATACTGACGACGCCATGTTGTTTCACGCTATCGACCGAGCCGAAGAACATCTTATGACCAAGGGTAAGTGGTTCGGGACGATCAAGCAGTTCACCGTTAGTATTACGGCGAGCGGAGAGATATATCTCCCAACAGAAATAGATTCCGTTTTGTTCGCCTCTTTTGATTCGATGGGTGTAAATCTTTTTGCTCGGGAGTACGACTTTCACGAGAACGGTCCTGGATATCGCACTATAGATAATATCGAAAGGGTGGTTGTGGTGGATCGGGGGCAAGATTTTGTCTTGGATGCGGCTTCGGGGGAATATCTGCCGAAAAGAAAATATTTTGTGACTAAGCCTTGCGACAATAATGTTTCGGAGCCCCTGACTATTTTAGCTAAGGTTAGATTCATCCCCAAACAAAACGACGATTCATACATGACTATTCAGAATTATCCAGCTTTAAACGAAATGGTCACGGCTCTCATGCAAACGGATAAACCAGATTTTTTCACTTTCCATGAGAACAAGGCTGTTGAACTCCTTCGCGCCGAGCTTCTTGAGAAGAGGGGCGGGGCAAGGCTTAATATGCAAGTTCAGGGTGAGGGCTTTGCTATGGGAGACATACCCGCTCTCTTGTAGTGCAACCAATTATTGACTAACGGCTTAAAATGAAAGATATCAATACTCAAGTGACCACGTATATCGAGAAGAAGATTCCGGACTACCAGCACTGGGGCAGGAAGCCGTTAAAAGAGTTTATTCAATTTTTTCTTGATTTGGGGCAACTAATTATCCATCAAGATTATAAGGGGAAGATTGATGGCGTTCTAGCCTTCCAGCTTATTGATAAGCCAGAAGACATTAGAACTTGGAAGAATGACTTTAACGCAGAAGGCGGAGCAATTATCTTTCTTGCTTCCGAGGACAAGACTATTCGTGGGGAGCTAGTTAGAACTGCAATGGCTGTTTCCGGAGTCAGAAAATGGATTTGTTTTGAGCGGTTTAAATACGGATCCCGTATACGAGTTTTGCCTTGGGCTTTAGCGGAGAGGACATCCTAATGGGCGGTCGTGGAGGAGGAGGGTCACCGCCCCAAGTACAGGCTCCAGTTTTAGTGGCTCCGAGGGAAGTCCCCCTTCCGGAAACCTTTGGGAGATTTCTTAGCCAAGAATCTCAGGTTCCGGCTCTTTCTTCTTTTGCCGCTAATTTGAATAAAGAGTTCAGACAGCAACTAGAAACAGGATTGCCTGGATCTATCGGAGCGACAACGCAAATAAGCCGGTTAGTTAACCAGTTGCTCGAGGGGGAAATTCCTGCTGATGTACAGTCTCAAGTTCGTAGGAGTAGCGCCGAACAAGCTCAAGCGCTAGGACTGCCGGCTACAGGTGAGATGTCTCGTAACTTGCAAGCTCGTGATTTTGGGTTTACCTCGATGAATCTAATGCAACAAGGAGCAGCGTATGCTCCCGGTTTGTTAGAGATGGCTAATTATTTATCTCCGCAACAGACTCAAAATTACCTATTTACAACCGGACAATTAAGGGGAGAAGACTTGGGTCGGGCTCAACAGATTGCAGACGTCGCTAATCAAAACGCCACGAATAAAACAGCGGCAGACAATCAAAACGCCATGAACAAATACAACTACGACGTAGCAAAATCAAAAAGTAGTGGGGGTCTGTTCGGGTCAATAGGTGGTCTTGTTGGTGGCGCTATTGGATCAGCCATTATGCCTGGAGTTGGTACCGCTATCGGCGGTATGCTCGGGGGTGGTTTAGGAAGTCTCGCTGGTGGTGGTGGTTTTTCTCTCGGGTCTGGTCAGTCCGGCGGGTTGATGAGTTCTATGGCTGGGATGGGGTCTTCGCTATTCGGCGGAGGTCTAATGGGCTCAGGGGGCGGGAGTTTAGGGATTCCAGGTTATGGTAGCGGTGGTTCTGGATTGGGTGCCACAGCCTTCACGCCGATTGGACAAGCGTTTACTATGCCGCAGAATTCTTTTGGGGCCCCGCAGTATAGTCGAAATATGATTTACGACTACTTGTCTCCGTCTTCCCCCGGAGGCTACGGTGGTGGTGGTTCGTATCCACAGAGGACATTCTAATTTATGGCTGAAGCATATCCACTCCCCGCAGGTTTCAGAGCACCCGCAGAGTACCGAACTCCAGATATGTCGGCAATATCCTACAAATCTGGGGATACTGTTTCTGATGATCGGGAAAATGCTGATAATTTTATACGGCAATGGAACGCGGCAACAAACATTACGAATGCTGACCGGCAGGTATCATTACGCGAGAAGCAGTTTCAACAGTTGATTGTCCAGAATGATCGTGACTTCGACCTAAAGCGGGAGAAGCAGGATCAAGATATTCGGACTGGGGATTTAGATTTTGAACTTAAGAAATTTAAGTATGATAGCGACAAG
>Ga0181348_1000128_pt1 | contig 28673 bp, 47 predicted proteins | sample Su13VDMM110DN_FD_130092 | JGI IMG/M metagenome (GOLD analysis project Ga0181348, IMG submission 130092) | Freshwater viral communities from Lake Michigan, USA - Su13.VD.MM110.D.N | ecosystem: Environmental > Aquatic > Freshwater > Lake | place: USA: Michigan | collected 2013-07-16
AAATTCTATTAGGCAAAATAAAACTTTGCCCTTAGGTATTTTATTTTTAATTGATTCTGGGGACGTTCCATTAAATACTATTGATCCAGTTTATGAAGTAAACTTACAGCAAGATTTATCTTTGCAAGACCGTTTTATTGGATCTACATATAAAGTATTTGTAAATTATGATAATGAATTTAATGTTATCATGAAAGGATTTGCATTCATTTGGATATTTTGTACAAAAGTTCGTGAAGCAATCGAAGAAGTTAAAGCAACAGGACAAGCATTTGTATCTATTCGTTTAATGGAAAATTTAAGAAATACATATAAAGTATTTAGAAGTGTAGAAGCTCAAATGGCAAGTAATATTCCAGTTGCTATTACTAAACCTAAAACTTTGATTGATGGACTTGATACATTCTTTTTATTAATTAAGAAAAATCAAAGAGATTCAATTTTAAGTAAAGTAGATTATGAAGGCTTTAAAAAAATAGTTGAACAAAAAAATAAAATGCCTTATGATCCTATAGCTCCAAATTTTAATACTGATGCAGAGCTTGATATAGCTAAAAATATGATTGATAGAAATTTGCAAAAGCAAAAAAATCTCATGAATGAGTAGTAGAAGATTTCAAGGCATACCAATAATTGGATGGGCTATAGATTCTATGGAAATAATTAGAGAAGCTATGACTAGATCTGGTTACGACTTGACTAGAGTAGTAAAAGGTTATTCAGACAGAAGTTACAACAACTTAATTGCTCCATTATTTACTAATGCCCCTTTTAAATTAAATTTAGGAGGACAAACTGAAAAAAATAAATTAATATCAGTAGATAAACCTATTGGCGTTTTTAATTTTTCTTTAGCTGCTCAAACTTTATATCCCTTAACTGAATTTTATTCATTTGAATTAGCTGAAGATGATCCTGATAGATTTTCTAGTTTAAATTTATTGCCTGGATTAGTTCCTAATGATTTAGTTGCAAAAAGAATTATAGCAAATCAAACTTTCTTTATTTATAAAGATGATAAAAAAGAATATTTATTAGAAAAAAAAATAAAAGGTACAACAGCAATTGATGCAGGAATTCCTGGAGCAAAAAAGAAATATGCTTCAAAAACAAAAAAAGTTTATCAAACATATAATAGAAAAGGTGGTAAAGTTAAATATGTAGAAATATATAGTTTATTTTATTACACAAAATTATCAGGAGATTTACAATTTGCTGTAAGACATTTACCTGCTGTTATGGTGGCAGAATATTTAGAATCTATTGGAATTAAAACAAGATTCTATATGACAAGATTTGTATATATTGGAAAAAGTTGCCAATTAAGAAAAGAAACGCCTGATGGTATTTCTCTTCCTATGGCAAAAACACCTTTATCAATAGCAAATAGTAGAAAATTTAATAACTTTTTATTAATACAACCAATTCTTGCTAAAGAATATGGAGCTGAAATGGATAAAGCATTTGCTTTCTGTATTTCTTCTAGTAGTGAACAAGATATATATGATGCATGTGTAGATTACACTTATAAAAAAGAATTAGTTAAAGATAAACCTAAATATGATCAGCCTAATTGGGATCAAGATCAATATTGGGAAGGAGTTGAAAGATATAGAAATAAATATCAAGAATATACTAAGCTAGGGGTGTTTCAAGCAAAAGAAGTTCAACCAGAAGGAATGATATTTTTTCATGATTATGCCATAAGAGAAAATTTTGGATATTTTATGTCTGATATTATTCAAGTTCCTGATTATGATGCAAAATTTAAAACTACAGGTTATGAAAGACAAACTGAAGTTCTTCAATTTTATGAAGTAAATAGATTTTTTGCTTGGTGGATGAAAACTTCTGGAAATACGATAAAACATAAAGTTAATTTATTAAATTCTAGTTCTTATGAAAAAGATATGAAAGAAGTTGTTAGGGACTTAGAAGAAACAATATCAGAATATAAAAGCATATGTACAGATAAAAATACTCCTGATAGATCATTAGAAATTTTTAAAAAATATGGTATTAGAGCTTTAAATAATTATGGAATTACTGATAATCTTGATTATAAACAATTAAGTGATACCCCTACGTCTAGGCTATATATGGAAAAAATTATCAATGAAATAATGACTTTTGCTGATAATGAATTTTATCCAACTCCAGAAGAATCAGTTGAAACAAGATTAAATTTTAAATTAACAGTATACGAATCTTTACAAAAAATTTTATAAAATGAAACCAAAAATTACATCTAAACAATTAGTAGCTATTTATAATCTTTTAAATGGACTTCAAGAATTTGAAAGAAAAAATCTTGGAAGAATCAGTAATATAATTACTATGATTAATTTTGGAGCCCCTGGAGATGTTTTTGTAAGATATGAAAAAGAATATGGATCTTCTGGAGAAATGTTTTATGAATTTAGAATAGCTCAAATCAATCAAGATGGAGATGTTTTATTCATAGATGAGAATTTCAAGAATATGTTTGAAAGATCTGCATTTCTCGGAGAATGCAAAATATTTAATATTGAAGACGAAAGTCAATACGAAAAAATTTGATAAATTAGTAGATAATGGCAACAGCTAAAAATATAAATAGAAGTACGGATCCTAATGTTCGTAAAAGCCCTCCATTGAGTGCTAATGCATTTCCTAATGGACATGTTGCTAAAGGTAATGATGGGAATTATTGGACAATCACTGAAGATGGAAATGGTATTAAAAGATGGGTTAAAGTTAATAAAACTGCATCTAAGTCCAGTTCTACAAAAAGTTCTACTATAAAAACTTTTTCTGGAATATCACAAACAGCTTCTCAAAAAGATGCTTTAGAAGAATATAATGAAGAAACAAAGAAAAATTTTTCTACTTTTTATGTTCTTCCAAAAACTAAAATTCCTATTTTTTTAGATACTTCTAGAAACATAAATGAATACAGTTTTGTTGTTGGTTTTGATAATCAAGATTTTTTTATAAAATTATCAAAAAAATTAAAAGGATTATATCCAGTAGTTTTAAATGTAAGAGTAAATAATATACGAAAAGATGTAACTCTTACCTATTTTGAATTTGATCCTAATGTAGATCAAATAGATAAAGAGAAAAAAGATGCATTAAATATTTTAGATGATTTTTTATATGATCAAATGAATGTAAGAGATGGTATACAATTACCTTCTACTTCTCAAACAGCTTCATCTATTACTGCTGTTGAAACTCAGCAAGAGGCATTGGACAGATTTAATACTTATTTAGATAATACACTTAATATTTATTATACTCTTCCAAAAACCAATATAGTTATTTATGTAGATGATAAATTAAATATTAGGTCATTTCAAGCATTAATTGGCAATAATGTAGTTGTTGATGAAAGTGATCCAGATTTTAAGAAACAATTACAGGATTGGCTATCTCAAAGAACTGTTATTAAAAATCCAAAAATATTTGGAGATAGCAGAGCTGATATTACTGATTTTACTTTTGAATTTGATCCCAATGCAGATGTTGTAGAAAAAGAAGATGAATTAAATAATTTAGATCAATGGTTATATGATGAAATGAATGTAAGAAATGGCAAGCAATTACCTGCTCCTGTTCAAAGCTCTTCTACATCTTCTAGCAATCAATTAAAAAAAGTACAAGATATAATTGCTGAATCTGGATCATACTATCTAACAATGCCAAGAACTGGCGTGAAGATATATGAATATGGTAATTTGATTGACAATTATGAATTTGTAATTCAATTAGATAAAAGTCAAGATAAATATGAAGTTGAAAGAAATTTAAGTAAAAGAATACAAGATTTAGAAAGTATTAAAAAAGTAACAATAGCAATACTACTTACAAAGGATAATTTATTAGATGTTATTTTTGAATTTGATAATACAGCAGCTCCAGCTACAAAATTAATAGATATATCAATTATTGATAATTATTTATTTGATGAAATAGGTATAAGACCTTCTATTACTTCTACTGAAACTGCAGTTCAACAAGCTGAAACAAAAGTTGACGATATTGTTTTTAGTGCACCGGTTGTACCAGTAGGAACTGAAGATCAAAGAAATGCTACAGATATATTAGTAGATGAATTTATAGCTAAAAATGAAAATAATCTTAAAAAATTAGCAGTAGAGAATGTTGGATTGTTATCTACTATAGATAAAACTTTAGAATTCATTAAAGCTAAATTCGGAACTCCAGCTACTGTAACTTCAGTATCAAATGCTGTTAGTAATGCATCTAAAACTGCTAATAGACCTTTTGAAGTAGGAGATGTTGTAAAAATAAAAAGTGATTCTCAATATTTTGGCACAAGTCTTTCTAATCCTGCTAATGTTGAAGGTGTGATAATAGATATTGCTTTTGCTTTAGGATTTCCGATAAAGGTTAAGTGGGCTAATGGAAAAAGCAATTCATATCGTGTAGTGGATTTAGAATTTGTTTCTCAATCTGTGTTTTCAACTCCAACACAACTTTCAAAACAAGCTCCAGTAACAAGTGGCGGATCAAGTGTTGCGGGCATAGGAGATACTGTAACATTTTATGCATCAAGAGAAAAAACAAATCTTACAGGTATTGTAAAATCAATAGTTACCGGAACTGATGGAAAACCGTATTTAAGAATAAATGTAAATGGTAAATTTTATCTAAAACAACAAGGATCAGTTACAAAAGTAAAATAAAATGAAATTCAATAAAGAATCAATAAGAGGTAAACAAATTATGGATAGTGCAAGGCCATTATTAAAAACTATTTCTGAAGGTATTAAAAAACCCATGAAGTTTGATCATGGTGGATATCACCCAGCAAATACTTTTTATGTATATCTTGAGACAAACAATCCTGACTATTTACAAGAGCATGGTTTCGGTGACAATCCTGCTATGCAAATTAAAGCTGATACAATCTATGAAGCCATTGATCATGTTAAAAGAAACATGCCAGAAGATGCAGAGATGCATAGTATTTCTGCCTATGAGACTAAAAAATCTAAAGGTGGAGGTATTTATGCAATCGGTGGTATGGTAGAGCATGGATTAATGATTGGAGATACTATTATTGATGAATATAAAGACTATGGAATTATAAAAGATAAATCTGGCGATTTCTATGTTTATGATCCTAATGTTGGAGAAAGAAAAAAAATAGATGGTGTTGTTTATGAAGACATTATGTTTACCGCTAAGAAGATGATTGATGATGTGAATATGTCATATATGAGAAGAGCTGGACTTATGAAACATGGTGGAGATATTGAGAAAGGCAATTTAGAAATGATTAAAAGCAATGTTAAAGAAATTAAACATCATGCTGATGAATTAGAAGATCAATTAAAATCAAATCCTGAAATTGAAGCATGGGTATTAGCAAAAGCAGATAGGGCATCAACCGCTTTATCGGATATTACACATTATTTAGATGGAAAAAAATATGCATTAGGTGGATTAACTCCTGGTCGTTTTTATAAAGACAATCAAGGTATTGAATATAAATTTGTCGGAAAAATTGATAATGGTCCTAAAAAAGGCGAATTATTATTTAATGATGGTAAAAATAATGTATACAAGTCACTAGATGAATTTGGTGGAGCACCAAAAGAAACTAAACTGTTTGGATTTTTTGCAGAAGGAGGAAAACTAGAAATTGGTAGAATTAAAAAAGGAGACATAAGTGTTTTATTTGATAAGCAAAGCGGAAAATTTTACGCAAATGTCATAGATGGTTTAGGGAATAGAATTAATAAATTGAATATTAATACAATAGATGATCTATTTCAAGACTATCCAACATTCCAATTAAATACTGTTGGTGGAAAAATATTCCCTGAATATATGGCTTTCGGAGGTAAAGTTCCAGATGAGGCGATTGAAAGTTATATAAAAAATAACATGTGGAACATGAAAGATAAAAAAAGTGTACTTTCTGCTAAAGAATACGATGACAAGATATTTGATGAGTATTATCAAAAAGCTTCCGATAAAGTAAAAGAAGTTATAGATGAGCACCTTAAAGAAGCTAAAAGGAATAAAATAGTTTTATTCAGAAAAGGACGAAATATTCGTATCGATAAAGATGAAATTTTAGTTTTTTCCGAAAGTAGCAGTAATAAAGATGGTGATTATGATTTAATGACTATTTATAGTAAAGGTAATATAACACATAAATTCACAATGTCTCCCAAAAGAAAAGCCGCTCTTCAAGAAGAATATAGATTACAAGATTTGAGAAATGCTCCAATTTATAGAAAAGCTAAAAAAGAATTAAGAGCTAAATTTCCGGGATTGACTTTTTCTTTTTCAAATTATGGAAGTCAAATGAATGTAATAGTAAATGATGTAGAAATAAATTGGTTTTTAAAAAAAGGAGATAATAAAATTTTACTTGCCGTTCGAGATGGTGGTAAAGTTAGAATTTCCAAAAATATTGGAGATACAGAAGATCCGAGCGAATTTGTAAGTATTGTTAGCCCTTATGTCGAAGAATATGTAATAATTGAATAATGCAAAAAAATTAAAAATAAAGTATTAAATTTGAAATCAAAGTTAAAAAAATAAATTCATGCAAAACGATTTAAATTCTAAGATAGTTGAATATTATAAAATAGCTAAAAAAATAACTTCTGTAGAAAACTTAGAAATTTACGATGAAGATTCATTTTCTTTTTATAATAAAAATGATGATTGTAAAGTTACAATAAGTTATAATGACGATAGTAAATCTGTTATCATGTATCAAGAGTACGATAATGGTAATATGGACGATGATGAAGTTAGTTTATTAACTTTTAAAAATTACTTATCAAAGAAAAAAATGGCTAATGGTGGTATGATGGCTAAAGGTGGTATGATTGTGGCTCAAAAAACATTTGATATTAATGATAATGAAGTTTCAGAAGACATTTACGAATTTTTATTAGATTATACTTCTGATGATTTTGAATTATCTGAAGAAGATCAATATGCTATTAGATCAGAAGATCCTGAAAGAGTTATTGATATTATGAATGATGGATTAACTGATTATGAAGTTTTGAGTAGATATGATGATGATCAAATAAGACTTAAAATAATAAAAAAGACAAAAATGGCTAAAGGAGGATCAACAATGAAATTAATATATGTAGTTACTGAAATAGATCCAGATTATATGGATTCTTACGCATACACAAGTAAAGCAAAAGCTGATGCAAAGATTGAAGAATTTGAAGATAATTTTATTGAATTTGAAATGAATCAAGAATCATTAGGTGAGAATGATTATCTTTTAGTATATGGTGAAGAAGGTGAATTTACTGTGGAATCAATTTCTAAAAGTAATGTTAAATCATTTTTAGAAAGAACAGATAATAAATATGGAGCTATTTTAGATATGAAAAGTGGATTTGCTCAATGTTATTCTGGAAGAGATATAGAATGTAAAAATGAAATAGCTAAATTTTCTGATGGAGATGTTTATAAGAAAAAAATGGCTGATGGTGGTTACATGGCTAAAGGTGGAGAAACAAAAGAATTTATTGATTGGGATAAAATAATTGGAAAAAAAGTAAATGGATGGGAAGCTAGAGACAATAATGGAATATCTATTTTATGGGAAAATGATAATTCACCATATTGGTTTTATGCAACACCAGGTTGGGAAAATGAGAAAAATTTACCTATTCAAATAGTTGGTGATGGTGGTGACTTTGGAATTGCAATGTTTTCTAAAAATGAAGATGCTTCTTATGAATTAAATGATTATTTAATGGAAATTAAAGAAATTATTAGAATTATAAATTTCAAAAAACCTTTAAGCGTATCTGATTTTAAAAATAGTTTTTCAAAAGTCATAAATAATGGAGATTCATTTAAAAAAGGTGGCTACATGGCTAAAGGAGGTATGATGAGTGATGAAAAAATGACTCTTAAACTTCAAAAAGAATTTGAAGGTAAAGATTTATTTGATGATGAAATTGTAGATGAATATGTTGTAAAACAATTTGATTATAGTGAAGATGATGATAAGATAGAAAAATTTATTAGAATGAAAAAAAATAAATTCTATGTTGTCCCATTTGATAATCAAGATGATTCTTATTATTATATTTTAGTACCAAAAGATAAAATGGCTAAAGGCGGTGCAACATCTGATATTTATATTTTAGGAAGCAATTATGAAATACGACGTCCTATGAATGTAGATGATGATGATTTAGCAAAAGCTTTAAAAAAATATAAAGTAGAAATGTATTTTATTGATGAAGAAGGATATGGAGATGCATTTATAAAATTAATAGGTCAAAAAGATAATATAGAAAATTTATTAAAAGATTTTAATGTATGGAATATTGATGCTGATGAATTAAATGATCTTTATTTAAAAATTAAAAAATATAAAGGTAAATTAGATCCAAAGTATAATGCATCTACATATATGAAACAGTATTATGAAGATCTATATAGTGATGAAGATTATGCAAGAGGTGGTAAAACAAAAAGCAATCCTGCTAAATTTAGAGATAAAGTAAAAGCTATTTCAAAAAAATTAGCTGGTACAAAAGTTCCTAAGAAATATAAAAAAGATTATGGAGCAACTTATGACAAACAAGAAGCTAATACAGCAGCAAGAAGAATTTCTGGAGCTAAATTAGCGGAGTTAAAAGCAAAGCTTGCTAAAAAGACAAAGACAAAAAGAAAGTAATGGCTAATTACGATCAAATAATATATGACACAGCTATAAAACAAGGCTTTACTCCTACCGCAGCTAAATTTGTGGTAGGACAAGCTCGTTTTGAAAGTGCTAATTATACATCTGCAGTATTTAAAGCAAATAATAATACTAGTGGAATGAAATTTGTAGGTCAACCATTAGCTACTAGAGGGACACTTGCACCAATGAGTGAACGTAGTGCTAGTTGCAGAAATGGTGGGACTTGTGTTAATTCAGATCATTATGCAAAGTTTGCCTCAGTTCAAGATAGTGCTACTGATAAGATAGTAAGGCTTTATAGCAAGACAATGGGAGATGTAACTCCTGATCAATTAAAGAATGCAAAAACTCCAGAAGAATTTGCAAGACTTCTTAAAAAAAGAAGATATTATGGACCTAATGCTTATGGAACTCCAGGAGCAGAAAAAGAAATAAGACAATATGCAGCTGGTTTAAAAGTACTTATGCTTAGAGCTCAAATTGTAGAATTTGTAGAAAAAAATAAAAAAAGTTTAGGTCTAGGAATTTTATTATTAGGACTTGGAATATATTTGTATATCAAAAAAAAATAAAATGAATTTAAAAAACATCGTAATTGGTCTTGCTATTGTAGGTTTAGGCTACTTTGCTTACACTAAACTTGTACCAAAGAAAAACACTACAAAAATTAAAGAAGGTTCTTTTACTATTGAAGTAGAAAACGATAACGAAAAAGACGCTTAAAATTATAAAAATGGCTTACTCAAAAATATTTTTAAAAGTTCCTGATATTAAATCTTCTTTTAAGTCAGGTAATTATAATTATAGCACTCCATCAGTTAAGGCTGCTAATATCAAAATGATTCAACAGATTAACTCTAACTACGGTAAAATCATAGAAAAATGGGCTGCTTTATACGAAATACCTGTTGGTGTAATTGTAAGCTTTATTGCTACTGAAAGTGGTGGTACTATGGCACCTCCAAACAAATATCAAGCTACAGGTCTTATGCAAGTAACACCTACAGCTATTTATGAAGTAGCAAGAAAATGGAATATAGAAGTGGATAGCCCATTACCTCAAGAAAGCATTAATGTTTTAAATCAAAGAGTCCCTGATTTGTTAAAGAGTAAAACTTTTACAGCAGGTATTAAAAGTAGTATTTTATCTAATCTACAAAGAGATGCTAATTTTAACGTTATGTCAGGTACTATGATTTTAAGATGGCTTTTAGAAAGATTTACTTCACTTCTTTCAGGAGGTCAGTTAAATAAAGCTATGGTTGCTTACAACGCAGGAGCTTACACAAAATCAATAAGCAAAGGAACTAAAGCAATTTTAGAACCAATAGATAGTACAACGCTGTCACAAATGTCTAATGTACCTGCTGAAAGTAGAGGATATTTACTTAAAATGCTTGGAAAAGATGGTTTTTTAGAATTAATATATAAAGACAAAGCAATATAAAAAAAACATAAACAATAAAATAAAAAAAAATGAACATTAAATTTCAAGAAAAAATGAATGAGTTAGGATTATCAGTAAATGATTTATCCTCTTCTCTTCGAAGCCAAATTGGAGATTTTTACGAGAATTTTGCAGTTTATAAACAAAGTCTAGAAGATCTTCAAGAGTATGATGGAGAAGATAAAGATGAATTGCAAGAAGAAGTAAATGATATTGCAATTATGATCAATCAAAGAGACGAAGAACTAGTAAGAAACATAGAGAGATTTAATAGAAATAAAGATGTATACGCAAGCAATGCTCAGAAAATGGCTGAAGGTAGAGCAAATAAAAAATTGGCTAAGCAAAACAATGGAGCTATTTCAAATGCAGTTCCACCAGTTGTACATGAAGCTGGAGTTCAAATTCCACAAAACAGTAACAACATTACAAATCCTGTTGTTAATAATGATCCTAATAATTCCAATAATCCTGCTCCTCAACAAAAAGTAGAAGAAAATTCTTCAAACTGGGGTTGGTGGGCATTGGCTGGTATTGTAGCAGTAGTTACATTAGGTCAAGTAGTTCTAAAAGATAAATAATAATGTCGTACAAAATATCAAGAGGTAGTTATACAGCTGCTAAAAAGCTTGGTGTAACAATTAAACCTTCTACTGTTAAAGGTAAGAAGATTGATGTATTCAATAAGAAAGGAGAAAAAATTTCTTCTATTGGAGCTCTTGGTATGAATGATTTCTATTTATGGAAACAAAAGAAAGGACTTGAATTTGCAAAAAAAAGACAGAAAGCTTATAAACTAAGACATAATAAAGATCGTCACAAAAGAGGATCTAATGGTTGGTATGCTGATCAGCTTTTATGGTAAATTATTATATGTCTAATTAAGATATTAATCAAATTAGTTCTTTAATACAGAATTCAAAAGAATATAATAATCTTATACAAAGATAAAATGATTAAAACATATAAAGATCTTAAAAATTATCAATTTAAAAATGATGGACAAATACCTAAAATAATTTTTAGAACAGGTAGATATAGTGTTTATAAATTACCAATTGAAATTAAAAAGTTATATGAAAAAGAGATAATAGAAAATCCAGATTTCTCTTTTTTTTATTTTGATGATAAAGATTGTGAAGAATTTATTCTTTTAGAATATGGAAGTGAAATGTTTAAACTATATGATACATTAATTCCTACAGCTTTTAAAGCTGATTTCTGGAGATATCTAATTTTATATAAACATGGTGGTACCTATATAGATTTTTCTATGCATGTATTGGTTCCTTATGATCAAATAGTTAAAAATTATAGAAGGCAAATTTATGTAAGAGATGCTTGTGATATATGCGGTGTTTATAATGCATTTATTTCTACTATATCTAATACAGAAATATTAGATCTTGCTATTAAAAAAATAATAAATAATATAAATAAAAAATATAAAGGCGTTGGTTGTCTTGATATAACCGGTCCAACTATGCTCGGTAGAATTTTTAAAGATAAATTAAATTTATTATTTTATGATTGGATTCCTGTCGGCGGCATAAAAAATGATCTATATTTATATTCTAATCCTAAAAATGAATTTATTCAAGATGAATTCGGGAATATAATTATTAAAAATAGATTAGAAAATCATTATGAATTAGCTTATGATCAAAAACCACATCCTTTATTAATAAATATTAATAATGAAATAAAGCCATTAAATCATTACAGTAGATTATGGAGTGATGATAAAATTTATAAAGATTAAAAAATGTTTAGTTATCCTAATTTATGGGTGATGGTTTCCGGTATTTTACTCGGTTTAACAATTATCATATCTTCCGTGTATTTTGTAAATAAGATGTTTGTAAATGATACCAAAGATGTATTGGTAAGATTTATAATTCTTGTATTTACCGCGTTAGTGGCTCTTTTTATAGTTGATAAAGTCATAGCTTTTAGAATCAAATTACTTCCGGAAGATACAAATAAAGAATTATTTGATCTCATAAAAACTTTGATTTTAATGATTTTCAGTTATTATTTTGGAACTAAAAATAGCTCGAAAGAAAATTAATTTGATTTTATTTTTTTATTCTAAATTTGTTAGGAGATTAATATAATAATATTAATTAAAACAATTATATGAAAAAATTATTTAATTGGCTTAGTGGATTTTTTTCTTCTGAAAGTAATACATCGAGTAAAAGACTTGTTGGCATAGTTGGGGCATTTATGCTTTATTGGACACTGTATAAAAATTCACATTCTGAAACTCATATTGCACCAGCTGATTCATTAGTTTGGGGTTGTGTTGCATTAGTTATGGTTGCATTAGGATTAACAACTATTGAATCTGTAACAAATTTGATTAAAGGTTTTAAAAGTAATGATAATAAAACTGAAGCGTAATGGAAATTAAAACTCCAATGTCATTTAAAGAATTCGCTAAAAATCCAATTGTAGCAATTTTGTTTTTGTGTATTATAGCCATGGCTTACATGTATAAAGACATGAAAGGTAGTGTTGAAATGTATACTAATAGTCAAGATAAAAGAATTACATTACTTGAATATCGTGACTCAATAAAAAGTAAACATATAAAGCATTGCGACAGTAGTGTAGCAGCTTTAAATGAAAAATTTAATTACCTACAAGATAAAAATAAAGTAGCCTCAATTGATCCTAAAAACATCAATAAGGTTCAATTTGTAACTGTATATAAATAATTATGGATATTTCAAAATTAAGTACAAAAGTGCCACAAGTGGTATTAGATCAAATACCTGCTATTATGGAAAAATTTGGTGTTACTAATCCTCTAAGATTATGTCATTTTTTATCTCAATGTGGTCATGAAAGTGGTCATTTTAAATTTGTAATAGAAAATCTTAATTACTCTGCTGATGGATTAAAAAAAGTTTTTCCTAAATATTTTCCAACAATTGAAGTAGCTTCAAAATATGCAAGACAACCAGAAAAAATCGCAAACAAAGTTTATGGCAACCGCATGGGTAATGGTGATGAATCTACAGGAGATGGTTTTAAATTCAGAGGTCGTGGTTATATTCAGCTTACTGGAAAAAATAATTATACAGCATTTGATAAATTCGTAGAAGATGATATTTTAGCAAATCCTGATTTGGTTGCAACTAAATATCCCCTTATGAGTGCGGCTTTTTTCTTTCATACAAATAAATTATGGGATATTTGTGATAAAGGACATGGTCACGAAGTGGTGCTTGCTGTTACTAAAAGAGTAAATGGAGGTACTATTGGATTGGCTGATAGGCAAAAACATTTTGATTCATTTCATTCAACAATGGCTTAATATGCAAATAGATTTACAAAAAGGAGAAAGTATATTATTAAAAGTAGCTAGTATAAGTGCCGCAATTATTGGTATTGTAGCTGCATGGAATTTTTATTTTAATAATTTATGGGAACCAAAAGTAGAAGTAATTAAAGTTGATTATAAAGCTGGTATTGCAAATTTATTAATTGACGGTAGGGATTTTGTTTTGAGAGGAGATTCTACTTATTTGATTGCTTATGATTGGGGTATTAAATTTGGTTTTACTTTTAAAGAAAATGAAAGATTTTATGATAGGATTGAAATCTTAAAAAGAGGAGCAGTAAAAAAAGTAATTAAACAAGATTAGAATGGATTTAGGTATAAATAAAGTTGTTCAAGATGGTAATGGTAATACATTAATATATACAGCTTTATTAGCAGCTGCAATTGCAAATGCATTACCTACTCCTTTTGATTCAATATATTTCAGAAGAATTAATACTCTTCAAAGAAAATATGATGACAAACAAATATCTGCTGAAAAATTGGAATGGCATGTTGCTGGTGAATATTATCTTTGGACTTCTTTGTGGTATGTAATATTATTTACAGGAATTTATACTTTTGGTGGAAAATATAAAACAAACGCAAAAATATTATTAGCGCTTGCTGCCGGAGGATTAGTTATCGGAGCTGTAAATAAAAATATTAGTGTGGATAAAAAAATAGAAGCACAGAAATTAGCAAATAAATCATTTACCGGAGATGAAGAAAACTTTTGGACTAATGCTTTTGAAGATACAAAATCTAATTTAGTAGTTAAAGGTTTTTCCGATGATTATTGATTACCAGAAAAAAAATAAATTATAATAGGAAATAATTCATAATTTTAACTTATATATTTTTAACACAAAAATTATAAAAAATGGAAACTAAAAAATTAGTGCCAACAGTAATAGGATTGGCAGTAGGATTAGCAGTATTATATGTTACTGTTAGAGTTGTAAGTTCTGCATGGAAAAGTGGTCAATAAAAAAAATATAAAAATGGCAACAGCAAAAAAGAAAGTCAATGTAGCAGATATTGCAAAATTGGCAAAAAAAATTCGCAAAGATGGCGAAAAGTGGACAGATGCAATTAAAAGAGCATCTAGTCAAATAAAATCAGGCAAATAATAAGTATATGTCAAAGAAGGAAAAAGTTATTATTTTCGAAGGAGAAGATAAGTTTGTAAAGCCTAGACATCATTCATATGATATGAATACAGGTAAAGCTGAATTTGTTGGTGGTGATGGTGCAGGGCCAAGTAATGATCCTTCAAGCAATATACCGCCACCAAGAAATACACCTGAAGGGCCAAATAATCAAACAACAACTTCAACTATTGTTGGTTTGCCAACACTTGGAGAGCCTGATTATTGTAATAAATTACAAAACTTTATAACAACACGTGGTGGTGGTAATGCAACTCCAGATCAAATCATGGGTGCCCATGAAATGTTTAAGATGAATTGTAGAGAAGCTGATCCAACAACAACAAGTACTACAACAAGCACCACAACTGCAGCACCTGTATCAACTGATACAAATGTAGTAATACCTGGCGTACCTGTAATACCATTTTTTCCTTCAGCAAATTTAGGAGTTCCGCCTATTAGTGGAGGAGGAGGAGTAGGAGGAGGTGATGAACAAAAACCAGTTGAAAAGAAAAAAAGTTATTGGTGGTTATTATTAGTGGCTTTAGGAATTTATTTAGTAGCAAAAAAGAATAAAGATTAAAATGAATACTACAATAGAACAATCTGCACCAGGCGCAGCAGCACCTGCACCAGCACCTGCTCCAATGCCTGCACCAGCTCCTGCTCCAATGCCTGCAGCTCCTATGCCAATGTATGCTGATGGTGGTGAGATGGGTGATTCAGGAAAAAGTGGTGGAGGTATAAAAGGATTTTTTAATGATATTAATATAGTAGACATTGCTATTTCTGCTTTTATAGTTGGAGGAGTTATATATGCAATCCAATATTATAAATTCATGATGATGATTGAAAAAACTGGATATGCAGATTTAAGTGCAAGAGTACAAAAATTAGAAAGCGCAGCTCAAGCCGCAAAAAAAATAGCAGAAGCAAATGCATCAGGTAATTCTAAAAGTAGAAGACCTGTAATGAGGCTTGGATAATTAAATAAAAAGATATGACAACAAATCAAAAGATTTTAATTGCTTTAGGTTTAGGTACAGTAGCATTTTATGTCTACAAAATGAGAGGACAAAAAGATAAAGGTGCAGTTACTAAGCCTCAAAGTCAAGATAATAAAGGTCAAAACCCACCAACTCTACCAAAACCTCAACGTGGTCAAACTTATGAAGATGTAGTAAGAATGGGTGGTGGAGGGATAAATCCACCTCATTTACAAAAATTGAGAGAAGAGAGAGCTGCTATGTATCAAGCCATAAAACAAAAATATGGAAGCGAAAACGGAGGTAAAGAAGGTGATAGGGTAACTACTTCTTATGGAACGTATGAATATGTTAAAAAGAAAAATACATCACCACTTGCACAATCACCATTTTGGTATACTTGGGAGAAAAAATAAAAATATAAAAACACAAAATAACCATAAAAAAATATGCTTGATTCCATTACATACGGCAATCCAACGCAAAAACAATTACCTTATTTAGAGTCTGAAAGTCCTTTAGATAAGCATCTACCACAATTAATTAAATTTGGATTTCCTTTAAACAGTTCTAAAGCTGTTAGGGCCGAATTAAATGAATTAGTAGATTTTATAGAAGATATAAAAGCTGATGAAGAAATTCTTCGTAGATATAGATCATATGATGCGTCTGTAGAAAGAATATTTGCAAATGTTATTATTGAACATGAATTAGGAGAAGAAGGTATTGAATTAGTAGATAAATTATTTGATGAAAGTTTTCCTTTAGCTCTTAAATTAAAATATCATTTTCAAAGACCTAGGCCTTATCAATTAGCACAGCACTATAAATTAAAATTATTTCCATTTAATTCTGTTTCAGCTGAAACTCCATCTTACCCTGCTGTTCACACTTTACAATCAAGATTAATTTGCCATGTTTTAGGCAATCATTTTCCAGAAAAATTTGAATATCTTGATTCATTAGCAAAAGATATAGAATTTTCTAGAATTTATTTAGGAATCAATTATCCTTCTGATAATGATTATGCATTATATTGTGTAGAAACAATAATTAAAGATCGAGATTTTAAAGTAAGATATGGATTATAATGCAAATACATTTAAAAGATGGTAAATCAACTTGGAAACAAGATTGGGCTGAAATAGGAGGGAAAAGAAATTTTTATAGAAGTAGATGGGAATATAGATATGCATTGTATTTAGAATTTATGAAAAAATACAATCATATAATAGAATGGGAACATGAGCCAAAAACATTTTGGTTTGAAGGAATTAAAAGAGGCACTAATAATTATAAGCCAGATTTTAAAATAGTTTTTTCTTCAGGAAACGAAGAATGGCACGAAGTTAAAGGATATATGGATAGCAAAAGTGCTACCAAAATAAAAAGAATGAAAAAATATTATCCTGATGTAATATTAAGGATTATAGATAAAAATTGGTTTAAAGAAAATGGCCCTAAATTAAAAATGATTTTAAAAGGGTGGTAATATAAAACAAAAACATAAATATGCCAGAAATAAGCCCCCATGTTTTGGATGCAATATCTAAATACATAAAAAGATTTGGAGTTAAAAAAACATTAAAGCATCTTTCATTAGAAAATAAAAATGAAAAACCGTTGTTTCACGGTTATGTAAATGATGTACTTACAAATGTATGTGAATCTTTTAGTATAAATATAGAAGATCTTTTAAATTCTAAATATGTAAGAGGCGATCAAAAATATGCAATAGGATTTTGTGTGCATTATCTTTATCCAGAAAAAAGTCTAACAGAAATTTGTCAAGTATTATTTGTCAATAGAAATAAAACCATACTTAGTAAATACAAAAATATAATTGAGCATTTAAATACTAAGCACAAATCAGATCAGAAATATTTAAAAATAAAAGAAACATTAGATAAAAAATTAATTAAATAATAATCATGGATAATCAACAGCAACCTCCAATTACGCAAGAAACACAAACAGGAAATTATAGTCCATTCTCTGAAAATGTAAATGAAAAACCATATACAGCATCTTCAGGAGGATTAAGCCAAGAACAATTAATGGGTTCAATTCCTGAACCAATGTATCAGTCTCAACCTTTAAATACAAGAGACAATCCTTATGATATGTTAAATGGAGAAAGTCCAAAATCAGGAGGTAGATCTTCTGAACCACCTCCATTTAATCCTTCTATGAATAATATTCCTGATGCTGAAAAGAAAATGGGAGCAGAGCATCTTGCTAAATTAATTATAGATGGTTATGAGCAGTTACATGTTTTTGGAAATAAAGCTTTACAATTCTCAGATAAAAAATTAAGAAAATTAGCTGCTGAAGGTGAAATTGATTTAAATGTACAAATACCTTTTGAGCAAGGTCAAACATTAAGTGCAGGAGAATTTGTACAATCATTTAATGAGCAATCTAAAGACACATTAACTGTTTCTAAAGAATTTAAAAAAGAAGTTACTCCTGTTCTTACAAGAGTATTAGAAAAAAGAGGAGCTGGTTTAACAGATGAACAATATCTTGCTTTTATGTTTGGTAAAGATATAGTTGTAAAAGGTGTAATAATTGCTCAAATGAGATCTACAATGAAAGATCTAATTGAAGTGATGAAAGAATATACAATTGCTCAAAGAGGTGCAGGATATACTTCACCTACAGCAACACAAGCATCTAATAAACCAAATCCTACTCCACCACCACAACCAAGTGCAACAACTAATTCATATGTTGAAAGTGTAGATACAGATTCAGATGATTTTAATTTTCAAATGAATGAAGCAGTAGTTAATTCTGCTGTTCAATCTTCTTCTGTACCTAATACAGGAAAAGAAAGATTAATGAATCAAATGAGTAAAGAAAAAATTTGGAAAGAAAACTCTGAAAAAGCTAGTAGTGGCTCAAGCTATCAAGATGCAATTAATTCTAGAAAAAACGGTAAAAGAGGAAGAAAACCAAAAGATTATATAAAAATAGATGAGTCTCAAATAGCTGAAGCTATTATATTAAGAGAGACAGATAAAGATGGAAAAGAAAAACCAAATTCACAATTACAAGGATTAGATTAATAAATCATGAAAGTAAAAAGCCAAGAATTTATTGATCTAAAATTAAAGATAATTGAAACAATTAAGTTATTTGATCAAGAGTCTAATAAATTTGAATTTCCTATAGATGATGAAACCGATTTTTTAATTTTTGTAGAAGAATGCAAAGTAATTCCAGTGTTTGTTAAAAAAGATAATTATCTAAAAGTAGAATATGATTTTACTTTGTGTAATACTAAAATTAGAAGATTGGCATTTTCTAAATTGTTTGATTCAATAAGAATTGAAATTTCATTAAAATAATTAAGAAAAATGGGTAGAGAACCGTTGTTAATGGCAGCTGTAGGTAAGAAAGGTGTAGGTAAAACCTTTCAACACGTAGCATTAATGAATCAATATGTAAGTGGAGATACATATAGAGGAATTAAAGGAAGAAAATGTTTAGTAATGGATGTTAATGATGAATATGGATATGGTACATATAATATCCAAGCTATTTCTTTAAGAGATATTGCTTTATTTACAATGCATCCAAGAATTGAAATGAGAAGAATAAGACCATTTCACCCTAATGGTGTGAGAATGACATTAGATGAATGGGCTCAAGCTTTATTTTATGTATTAAGTGTTTTCAGAAATGGATTATTAGTTATTGAAGATATTAATAAATTTATTGGAGATCATTTACCACATGACTTAGTTGGAGCTATATGTACTAATAGACACGTTGGATTAGATATTATTCTTTCTTATCAATCAATTGGAAGAATTAATACAAAAATTTGGGGTAATTTAAATGTCCTTAGATATCATAAAAATGTTGAGAGTGTAGAAAGACATAAAAATAAATTTCCAGATAAATATGAATATATGAGAATTGCAGAGTTGATGGTTAATAATCAATACAATGGAGGCAATAAAAGATTTTTTGTATATATAGATATGGATGAAGAAAAAATAAGAGGTAGTTATAATCAAGAAATTATAGAAGAAGCAATAGAGCAATACATATTTGAAAACTACAATGAATTATTAAAACCTTATTTAGTGCAAAAAGATAAAAAAAATAAAAAATTACATACAGATGAAAGTGCTAAAAACGAAGTGAAAAAAAGACTAATTTCGTCTTATTCAATTTTTTAGTTAGTAAATATTAATTGATTTAAAGTCCTCCGAGAATACTCAGGGGATTTTTATTTTATACCGTTTCAAAAAAGTTTCAAAATCTCTTTGGATAATTAGTTAGACAATTAAAATATATAACCTAAGTTTACTCTGAATTAATCATTAGAATCTGTGTTCAATGATAATCATTATTAATTATAACTCAAAAATTCAAAAAAATGGATTACAAAAAACTTGTAGGTGATGTTCTTAAAGTAACTCTTGGCGTAGGATTATATTTCTTAGCCGTTAAGCCTTTATTAGATAAAGCAAAGATTGGTTAATAACATCCGGAATTAATTAAGTCTTAAAAATTAAAATTCAAAAATTAAAATTAAATAATAATGTCAAGTATTCAAAAATATCTACAAGCTGCTAATCGTTCAGTGAACGAGCAGTTTATCGGTGTTGATGGTTTTGCTGACGAAACTTATTTTACTGGTGCAGAAGATTTCTTCGGCGCTGATGCTGCTGCAGCTCCTGCAATGGCTCCAGTTGCTGCCGGTATGATGAGATCTCAGCCTTACATCATCACAGTTTCTAACGCATCAAATGCTGCAGTAAACGTAGACGTATTCGGCGCTTACATCTTTTTGAACAATGCGGGTTTCTCGAATGGTTCATTAACTGTAAACAACGTAACAATTACGTCTAACCTTTCTAACACTACTTATTTCAACTTACTTAACCAATCATCAGTATCTCCGTTCACAATCGGTTCTACTCTGATTTCTTCTGTAAATGGTACAACAAGTCAAGTGTTACAACCAATTACTTTAACTACTCAAGATGCAAACGGTAACCAAGCTGTAAAGATCTTAACACCAGTAATCGATCCATATCAGTTACAATCAGGTGTTATTGAGCTTAAGCAAGCTTTCCGTATTGATGGTTTTACTAAATTGACTTTCCAAATGTTTGCTAGTTCAAGCGTTCAATTTCAGTTCTACCCAGCTGATAACATCAACATTGCTCGCGGCCTAGGTGGAAACCCAGTGTCTAAGCAATATGGTAGTCCAAGAATTATCAGACCAGCTTCTCGTTAATTCTAGAAGTTTAAAATAAAAAGAAAGGGCTGAAGCAGGTATTCTATATCAGCTTCGCCCTTTTTTTCTTTAATTTGATTAAATTGCATATTATGTCTTCAAATGTAAACATATACGCATATACCGCATCTGCTAATCCTTACTTTGTAAAATCATTAGCACATAGATATGGTTATGAATTTGATAAAGAGCAATCATTATCTACTGTATTACAACAATTAGTGTCTTACGAAGGCGAACCTGTATTAACTGAAATCATAGAAAATAATCCTGATAAAGATTTATTTATGGATTATTATGAAAAGAAATTTGGAAAAAAGCCAGAAGGTTGTACATGCAGTTCTACCTCAACAAATCCAAATAAAGGAATTCTAGAATCTTATATGAATTTCTCTGGGCAACTACAAGTCCAAGCAGCTCAACAAGTAGCTGAAAATAAAAAATTAACTAGTGAAACTAATTTGATGTTATTTGCAGGAGCAGTATTAATTGCTTTTGCTATATATTCTAAAAAATAATTATTATGAGTCAACTTCCAGATCAACCTTTATATCCAGACCAAAAAAAATACACAACTAATCCAGTAAGTGAAGTAGAAAGTTTATTTGGTATTAGAATGACTAAAGCGCAAAAATGGGCTTGGGTGATTGGTTTAACAGCGGTTCTTTGGGGAGTAACATATTATACTAGTAAAAAAAGATAAAAATAAAAATTATGGCAGTAAGTGCAACATTAGTAACACAAGAAGCTTTATCATATGCTGTTATTACAGATAAAAATGGCCTTGTAAGATTACTTAAAAGAAACGGGGTAGAATTAGGCAATAATCCTTCTGACAATGAAGTTACTATTGCTGTTTTAATGGCTTGTTCAAAAAGCGAAAATTTTAAAAATGAACTCGCTGATCTATTAACTAAAAAAGTCACAGAAGCTGGTGAAACATTATCATTTGTTGGTACTCAACTTGATTTTGGTTTTACTGGAATAGATGATTTTTCATTTACAGGAGCAGAAGATTTTTACAAATTTACTGGAGCTGACGACTTTTTTAAATTTACAGGAGAAGAAGATTTCTTTAATGCTCCTGGTGATAAAAGAGCTGCAAAAAAAGCTTCTGCTTCTCAAGCCGCTGCTGCTAAAAAACAGGGTAGAGTTACAGCTGATAATCCTAAAGGAAAAACTGGTGCAGGTTTATTACTTGCTAATATTGGTAGAGTACTTACAAGTCAAGATACAATCAATGCAGGTATTCAAATTGGTTTAAATAAAATCAATAATAGGACTCAAGTTGATGCCAATAATATTAATAATCAAGCTCAAATTCTACAAAATCAGCAAGATGAAATGAAAAAGAATTTACCTGATGCAAAGACTGGTATTAGCAATACAGCTAAATTTGTTTTAATTGGAGCTGGTGTTTTAGCTATAGTTGGAATTGTTTATTTAGTTATTAAAAATAAAAAAGCATAATGGCAACAGATAATAAAATATTATGGTTTGGAGCAGGAGCTCTTACAATTATATTATTAGCAAGATATTATAATAAGAAAAAAACTTTAAAAACTTCTGATTTAAAAAATCAAGGAGCTCCAATAGTAGTAGCTATTGAACCTGATCCTACTTTAAATACTAGACCTGTAGGTTCTCCAAGTCCTTTTACTAGTGGTCCTATTACTGTTAATGATTTAGGACAAGCGGTAAAAAAACCGATATATATTTCTCCTCAAAATTTAATACCTAATGTATGGGATAGAGGAGTTGGTGAATCTATTTATATGAACGCAACAGGTGGAGAATATTATAATATTCAAAAAGCTTGTAGATGTTCTAGTAAAAAACAAAATCCAAAAACTATTTTATCTCATTTTACTTCGTAAAAAATAAAAATAAAATGTCAGAAGCAAAAGATATATTAGACAAGGTAAAAGATTTAAAGTCAAAATCAGATAGTTTTGCTCTAAAGAAAACAAAAGGAACCATCTCTGGTGCATTTATAGGCATGGCTGGTGGACTTTTAATTGGATATTCAAGACAATATAATCTTATTTCATCTGCATTTGTAGGGGCATTAATGGGTGGAATTGTATCTCAACTTTTATTACCAAAATTAGAAGAATAATGAAAAAAAATTATACTTGGTTGATCGTCGGTGGAGCAGTTGTTCTTATTGCAGGTTTAGGATTTATATTATTACGTAAGCCTAAAGAAAAAGAAGTAAAAAGTGGATCAGGTGGATCAGTTATAGAAGTAGACCCAACAGCTCCTCCAACAGGTTCAACAGGTTCAACAGCTACTCAATTAACAGAAGAGCAAAAGAATGCTATAATTGCTGCAAACCTTGCACTTACAAATCCTCTTGCTGCTTTATTTTTAAATACAGGGGCATCAAAACAGGCATATCAAGTTAAAACATTAGGTAGTAAATTAAATATTAGAAAAACTCCTAGTGGTACTGGGGTGTTAGTAAAGCAAGTAGCAAACGGAAGTACATTATATGGCAATCCTTCTCAGGTTGCAGGTTGGTATGAAGTTTCTGAAGATGGAAGTAAAATGATAGGTTATGCGTCTTCTTTGTATTTAGTAAAAAAATAAACATGAAACAGGCAGAAAAAGAAGTTGATTTAGATCAAAAACTTACTGCAAATCAACTTTATAAAAAATATAAAGACGAAGGCGGTACCAAAAATTTCTCTGAATGGTTAACAAGAGAAAAAACTAAAGGAATATTTCCTTTAAATAATGGACTTAATGAAGAAATTAATTTAACTTTAAATAAATTAAAACCCAAAAAAATGGATAAAACAGTATTAGGACTTCCAGTAAAAACTTTATATATCGTAGGTGGTGTATTAGTATTAGCGGTTATAGCTCGCCAAATAATGAAAAAGAAATAATTATGGAAAATAATAAATTATTAATTGGATTAATTGCTGGTGTAGCGGTTGTTGGATTATATCTTAATTGGAAAAATTCAAACAACATTAAAAAATTAGCGGCAGGAACTTTATCTCCTAAAGATGTAGAAAGAACAATAGTAGAAGCAACTTCAGTTGAAAAAGGAAAATATACCAATGCATTTTTAAGAGATTTTGATATAATTTTGCCTCCTGTTCAAGCAAGTAAAGCTGTAAAAGAAAAAGCCGCTGCTTCTCAAAAAAGAAGATCTGCAGTAAATCCGGATAAATTACAAACTCCTTTATATTTATAATGAGATATAAACTTTGGACACGTTGGGAACCTTGCATGGTTAAAGTTGTTGTGAAGACAAAGAGTCCTCAGAATATAGTGTTAAAAGTATTTGATCCAGGCCAAGCTAATACATATTTTACAAATAGAAGTAAAATTATAGATGGTGTTCAAGATTTATATGTTAGAATGCCTTTATCTCCTTCTACTTGCGCTTTGACTATTTATAATGAAAAAAATGGTGATCTACCTAAAAATCAAGATGATTCATTTGAAGTAATTGAAATAAAAAAAGAAGAATTAGATATAACGCTTTCTAGAACAAAAATGGACACTCCTCTTGTTAGGAATTTTGTTGCTTTTGCTCAAAAGTTTTCTTTTAATGCAGGGTGGGCATCAACTAATAAAGATTATGTTAGTTCAATAGGTAATTTTAAGATAGAATATTTGCCTTATATAATTAGTAGTAAAGGTCAAAAAATGGCTACTCCTGCTCGCATTAGTACAAAAAATGGTAGAATACAAGTTTCTCAAGAAGCTTTTTTACCATTTACTATACCGATGAGAATGGCAATATTACTTCATGAGTTTAGTCATTATTATGTAAATAGTGATATCGCTAATGAAACAGAAGCGGATTTAAATGGATTAACAATTTATTTAGGTTTAGGTTATCCAATTAAAGAAGCTTATACCGCTTTTGGAGAAACATTTATCGGTTATCCATCTGAGCAAAATAAAATGAGATACGATATAATAGATAAGTTTATTAAAGATTATATTGCAGAATATAATATTAAAGATGTTTACGCAACGGGTAATTAAAAAACAAAAAATATGAATAAAAAAACAATTTTTTATGTGGGCCTATATGCAGTTGCAGCATTCGGCGCTTACTACTTGTATAACAATACAAAAAGAGCCTACGCGCTTACTATATTAAAAGAAGGAAAGGCGGGTGGTGGTTTAGTAGGATTATTTGAATTTGGTAAAAACTTTTTAAAACCTTGGGCTATGGCAGCCAAAGCAAAGCAACCAACATTTGAATTTGAAGGTAAAAATTATAACACACAAGGTGGTATGGTAGTAAGATAAAAAAAGAAATCAATGGAAAAAAAAATTAAAATACTATTAGGATTAGCTTCCGTAGTGGTGGCTTATCTTGTTATAAGACCTAAAAAATCTGCATCTCAAACAAACTTTTCAGGTGATGCTGTACCGAAAATATTAAAAGATTGGAAAGATAATTTTGATAATAAAAGGTTAGAAGAAATTACAAATAATTATACACCTGATGGTATTTTAGTTTCTACATTCGGAGATATATTAAACGGAAGAAATGAAATCAAAGACTATTTTGCAAGATTGTTTAAGAAAGATAATTTAAGTGTTGATTATTTAGGTAACCCTTATGTAAAAGATTTTAAAGATGTTAAGGTATATACGGGTTTATATCAATTCAACTATTTAGAAAATGGGAAAATGAATAATGTAAAAGCAAGATACTCATTCATATCTCAAGATATTGATGGTAAGACTTATATATTTAAACAGCATTCTAGTATAGCTAATTAATTTCAATAAAAAATAAATAATATGAAAGTACAAGCATATAAATATTATACAGAATTACCACCATGGGCAAAGGGTGCTGTAGTTTTAGTTGGAGCAGCAGCTTTATTTTTTGTTGGTAAGAAACTTTACACAATTGTGTTTCCTTCAGAAGAGGCTAAAAGAAATGCAGAATTAAGTAGAAATATAGAAACCGAAATAGAGAGGTTAAGAAAAATACAAACACCTACTTTTCCTGAAAGCACCTATAATACACTGGCAAATACAATATATAATAGTATGAGATTTGCTGTAGGAGATGATTATGGAGCTGTTCAAGATTCTCTTAAAAAAATGAAAAATGATCTTGATGTAGCTAAACTTATCAAAGCATTTGGTAGCCGTCAAGATTATGCATTTGGTATACCTGTAGGTGATAAAATGGATTTGTTTACTTATGTTAAAAAAGAATTAGGTAACGAATATTTTGGCTTAACTTCTTATAGAGTTACTAATATTAATAAAGATTGGGCCGCAAAAAAAATATCATACACTATATAAATTTATAATAATGGCGTTACCAATTTTAGCAGGTGGAGCTTTAGCTTTATCAAAAAGAAATGAAAATAAAAGAAAACAAGCCGCTGCAAATGAATATTCAAAAAAATATCCTCTTGTAGATAATATTGATTCTATGGAATCATCTTTAGAAGCTGCAAAATCAGAATTAAAAAATCTGAAGAATATGGTAGCAAAGACGCCAGGTGCTAAAAGAGTAAAAGCTAGAAACTCATTTGCATTGACGGAATGGACATCTATAATGAATGGACATATCAAAGATTTAAAATCAGGAATGAATGTAGCAAGTTCTGAATCAGTATCACCAGTCGTAATTCCATCAAGTAATAAAGAATTACCAATTCCTGAAAAAGTACCACAAGGTACAGAAAATTCTCCAGAAGCTACAAATGATGAAAATTTATCTGGATCTAATAATAAAAAAGGTGTAAATTGGTTTTTAATTGGTGGTGTTGCAATTGGAGCTTTTGTAATTTACAAATTAATAAAAAAATAAGATATTATGGCAATTGACATGATTGAAAATAATGAATTAGCTGCGTTATCTAATAGTAGAATAGGTAATGACAGATGCTTTGTAGATGAACAAACATTGAGTTATTTAGGTTTTACCGGAGAGGATGATTTTTATAATCTATTCGGTAGCAAAAAACGTAAAAATTCTATTGCTCAAATAGAAAAAGACGCAAGAGAAAAATGGGAAGCATATGACATGAAAACATGCGGAGGTATTCAATTACTTATAGATGATACTCAAGTAGAAATTGAAACTATTACCAAAAGAATGTCTAATGAAAAGGGATTTGATTTACCTATTCAATTAAAATTTGCAAGAGAAGCACAAAGCCGAGCTAAAACTTTACAAAATCAATATGATTGTATTAATAAATTAGCCAAAGAAAAAGTAGAAGGTGAAAGAAAATCTTTATTAGATACACTAACTAATATTTCAGATACTACAATTAATAAAGCAAAAGATGATCTAAAAGGTGGAAATGAAAATGGAAAAGATGAGACAATTGCCGGTGTGCCAAAAAATTTATTAATTTACGGTGGAATTGGAGTTGGTGCTCTTGTAGTAATTGCATTAATATTAAGAAAATGAAAAATTTAAAAGCAATATTAGTTTTTTCTGGTTTAGGAATTATCGGATATAGTTTATACCGTTATTATAATAAGCAAATAACTTTTCTGAAAGATATTACTTATCAAGTAGTAGGGGTTAAAATTGTAAAGATTGCTACAGACAATATTTCATTAGATATAACAAATAGGATCTATAATGCTTCAAATGTTGAAGCTACTGTGACAGAGATGTATCTAGATTTTTATCTAAACAATGTTTTGATTGGTAATGTGAATGAAGCAAAAGACCTTGTTATTTTGCCTCTAAAGACAACCGATATAACATATAGATTTACATTTAATCCTAAATTAATTGTTAAAAATTTAGTGAGTGTAGTTACATTTGCTGTATCTGCAAAAGATATGACATTTGAAGCAAGAGGATATGCTAAAATCAAAAGCGGATTTGTTCAAACAACAATTCCATTTGAATATAAAAATAATTTAAAAAGTTTTTTAAAATAAAAGATAATGGGATCAACTAATGTCTGGTCAAAAACCTTAAGCTCAAGTTCAATTACAATTAGTGCATCACAGAATGTTATACGTCTTTCTGTGTTATCAAATTCTGGAACAGTAACTTTTCTCGGCAGTACTACTTTTAATGGGGTATCTGCTGATGTTATTACTTTTCCTGCAGGCCAAGGTATAACTTTGTCAGGAAGCACTTCAAATCCTTTAGATGGAATTACAATAGATGCAACAAGCGGAAGCGTAGATATTATTATTTCTTACCAATAATTTTGTACTTTTAATAAAAAAAAACCATAAACATGCAAGAATTTATTATTGATGAAACACAGAAAATCTTTTGCAAATCAATAAAAAGATATGCTAATGATCTAAAAAAAGAAAATCAAGAAATTTCAATCATGCTTTATATAAAGCAAGATGAAGAAGAAGAGGTTGGATATAAAATATGTATAAATAATAATCCTGTTCAAATAGTGACTATTAAAGACATATTAAATGTAAAATTTGATATAAAGGGATATAGTTTAATTGTACCTCCTTATATTAAGCAATTTTTAAATGATTTTGAAAAACAGTTAAATAGCAAAGCAATTGATGTTTGCGTTTATTTAAGTAAAGAAGATGAAGATGAATGTAGATTTTTCTTATTTAATAATGGCAAATTTGTAAATGAAGTTTACTTAAACCAATTAATAAAAGTATAAATTAAATATAATGAGTAATTCCTTTCTTGGTGCCGAAAACTTTGGTTTTATAGGTGGTGGTGGTGGTAGTTGCTGTGTAGTTTGTTGCGGTGGAATTATAGTAGTAGGAACGGGATGTAATTCAAGTATACGATGTGGTGTAAGTAATACTGCTTGTGGGGCTTGTTCTGCTGCTTTG